>JAEEGL013608283.1_pt1 | contig 36772 bp, 34 predicted proteins | sample 9134231 | NCBI WGS metagenome assembly JAEEGL01 (sample SAMN16246548, study PRJNA631951) | gut metagenome | biome: gut microbiome; feature: rumen; material: fiber-attached | host: Bos | place: Iran: Karaj | collected 2018-10 | reverse complement strand
TTGGACAAATCTTTGGAGTTACAAGAGAAAGAATTCGTCAAATTGAAGCTAAAGCTCTTAGAAAATTAAGACATCCTTCTAGATCTCGTAAATTAAAGGACTTTTTAACAGATTAATGAAAATAAATGATAGATTAAAAATGATAGGAGATTTAGTGAAAGCTAACTCCTTTTGTTTAGATGTAGGTTGTGATCATGCTTTTTTAGATATTTATCTAGTAAAGAAAAATAAAAATATAAAAGCAATTGCTTCTGATATTAAAGAAGGACCAATAGAGATTGCTAAAAATAATATAAAAAGAGAAAAATTAGAAGGAAAAATAGAAACTAGACTTGGTGATGGATTAGATACTTATAGTGATGAAATTGATACAATAATAATTTCTGGTATGGGTGGACGTAATATGATTGGAATATTTAAAAAGCATCCAGAAGTATTAAGAAAAGTAGAAACAATTATTTTAAGTCCTAATAATTATCAAGAAGATGTAAAAAGATATTTATGTAGTAATGGTTTTTATATAAAAGATGAAAAACTAGTAAGAGAAAAGAAATTTATTTATCAAATATTAGTCTTTGAAAAAGGAAAGAAGAAGTATTCTAAATTAGATTATTTCTTTGGACCAATACTTAGACAAAATAAAGATAAATTATTTAAAGAATACTATACCAGAGAATTAGTAAGTAGAGAAATATTACTTAAGATGTTACCAAGTGGTTATTTCTTTAAAAAATTACAAACTAAGAAGGAAATAAAAAATATAAAAGCAGAACTTAATAATGTCAAGTAAAAAAGAAAAGGTAAAAATACTTTTCTTTTTTTTTTATTTTTTCTATAATGATAATAGGTGATAAGAATGAAGAATAATAAAGGATTTACTTTAGTTGAATTACTTGCTAGTATGGCTATTTTAGCAATACTTATGGCTATAACTATACCTAATATTATGGGTATTTTAAGTCAAAATAGGAATGTTACATATATAGAAGATGCTGAGAAATTAGTAAGTGCAGCTAAATATAAATATGCAAGTTCAGAGTTTGTTAATAAGAAATTAGCTAATAATCAATGTTATAAAATGACTTTAAAATATTTAAATAATGGTGAATTTGATGATGGACCTAATGGAGGTATTTATCATCGAGATGATTCATATGTAATAATACAAAAAGATGGTACTGGAAAAACTAATTATTATGTCACTATTAAAGAAATAAAGAAGAAAAGTAATGAATGTATAATGCATATACCATTAACTAAATATGAGACTTTAACTAGAAATGAAGGTGATATAGTAATAAATTGTGATGAGGCTGGAGAACCTGCACATTTCACTTGCACTAGTACTACACCTTTTGAGACCAGTAATTATGGCACATAAAAGCAATTGTATAGTTGCTGTAAATTGAATAAAAATATATTGCACTGGTAATTTTATTGTGCTAATATTATATTGTAAAGTAAGATAAAGGTAGGAGATTATGAATATGAGAAAAAATGAATTAGGATTTACTTTAATTGAGTTACTAGCAGTTATTACAATTATGGGTATTTTAATGTTAGTTGCTATTCCAGCGGTTACTAGAACAATTGAAAACTCTAGACGTGATACTTTTGCAGATATCGCACATGAGTATATCAATGCCGTTAGAAATGGTATTTTATCAGACAATATTGAGTGTTATGATGGACAAAACGGTGGCGTTTTTGCTGATGAAAACTGGAGAGTTGCTTCAGCAAATCCAGAGGGAGTATATTATTTCCCAATTTGTACTGTACAAACACAGTGTACAGCAATTACAGGACTTACTGATATGACAGCACAAAGAATCGAAACAAGCACTACAGATTTAATGGAAAAAGGTGGAAAATCTCCATTTGGTGGTGCAGAAATGCAAGGATATGTTAAATTTGAGAAATCATCAGAAGAAGATACTGAAACTGGTAATGTAAAAACTAAAATAAAATACTGGATTGTACTTACTGATACAGGAAAACATGGTATTGTATCTGAGACTAATGAAGATAGTATAAAAAGAGGATCTGTTAGTACTGCAACTGGAAGTAATGCCACTAATACTTTACCAGCATCAGAAAACCGCGGTATGAACGCTTGTAGAGTTAGTTAGAATATAAGACTTCGAAAGAAGTCTTTTTTTTGTTATAATATATTTGGTGATATTATGTTAATTATTGGTAGTCATGTTGGATTTAATAAAGATAGCCAAGTGCTTGGTAGTTTAGACGAAGCTCTTCTATATGGTGCTAATACATTTATGTTTTATACTGGAGCTCCTCAAAATACTAAAAGAAGTGCTATAAGAGAAGACAAAGTAATTGAATGTAAAAATAAATGTAGAGATTTAAATATAGATTATTCTAAAGTAATAGTTCATGCTCCATATATTATTAATTTAGCTAGTCCTGATCCTGATAAATGGGAGTTTGCCGTTAGATTTTTACAAGAAGAAGTAAAAAGATGTGAAGACTTAGGAATAAATAATATGGTTCTACATCCGGGTAGTCATACTGGTTGTGGTATAGAAACAGGTATTTCTAATATTATTAAGGGACTTAATATAATACTTGAAAATAGTAAAGTTAGAATATTACTGGAAACAATGGCTGGAAAAGGAACAGAAATTGGATCTACTTTAGAAGAAATTAAATCTATAATTAATGGAGTTAAATATGATAATATAGGTGTTTGTTTAGACACATGTCATTTAAATGATTCTGGTATTGATATAAGTAAATTTGATGAATATTTAGAATTATTTGATAAAGAAATAGGAATTGATAAAATATATTGTGTTCATGTTAATGATAGTAAGAATCCTCTTAATAGTCATAAAGATAGACATGAAAATATAGGTTTTGGAACAATAGGTTTCAATAATTTAATTAATGTTATTTATAATACTAAGTTAGAGGATGTTCCTAAGATATTAGAAACCCCTTATATTGATAAGGAATTTGCTCCATATAAATATGAAATTAATATGATAAAAAATAAAAAATTTGATAAAGATTTAATAAATAAGATAAAACAAAGTTAATTTGTTTTATTTTTATGATATTATAAATATTGGAGGAAGTATGAAGAGGATTAATAAGAGACGTAAAAGAATTAATTATGATAAAGTTATTAATCATAGATTTATAGCTTTTTTAGTCGTTATATTAATTCTTTTTGGTATTGTTTTAGTTAAATTATCAAATGTTATGTTAGTAGAGAAGAAAGAACATCAGGATAAGTTAGATAGATTAACTAATAAAGTTATAGATGGTACTAGTACTCCTAGGGGAAGAATATATGATAGAAATTATAAAATAATTGTCGATAATAAGAGTTTAAAAACAATTACTTATAAAAAAGATAAAGGTGTTAGTAATAAAGATATGATTAATTTAGCTTATAGAGTAAGTAAAATTATTACTCTTGATTATAATAAGTTAACTGATCGTAATAAAAGAGAATTTTATTATTATAAATATAATGATATATGTAATAAATTAGTTACTAAGAAAGAAAAAGAATTAGTTAAACAAAGAAAAATGACTAATCATGAATTAGAAGAATTAAAAATAAAAAGAATTAGTATAGATGAATTAAATAAGTTTACTGAGGATGATTTAAAAGCAGCTTATTTATTCTATTTAATGAATAAAGGTTATTCATATGAAGAAAAGACTATAAAGAGTAATGCTAGTGATTATGAATATGCCTATATTAGTGAGAATAATAAAGAGTTAGAAGGTTTTAATACTAAACTAGATTGGGAAAGAGTTTATCCTTATGGGGATGTATTTAGAAGTATATTAGGTACTGTTTCTACTTCTAGTCAAGGAATTCCGGCAGAAGAGAAAGATTATTATTTAAATTTGGGTTATTCTCTAAATGATAGAGTAGGACTTAGTTATATAGAAAAAGAATATGAAAAGTATTTACATGGTAATAAAGCTGTTTATGAACAAGTTAGTAATGATGAAGTAAAATTATTAAAAGAGGGTACTAGAGGACAAGATATAGTCTTAACAATCGATATAGATTTACAAAAAGATGTAGAAGATATATTAGCTTATGAAGTTAGTAAAACTAAGGGAGAAGCTAATACTAATTATTATGATCATTCTAGTGTTGTTATACAGGATCCTAGAACGGGAGAAGTCTTAGCTATGGCTTCTAAAAAGATTAAAGATGGTGAAATAAAGGATAATACGATTAGTATTTTAACTGAACCAGTAATGCCTGGATCTATTGTAAAAGGTGCTTCTATGTTAGTTGGTTATAATACTGGAGCTATTAAAATAGGGGAAGTAATGTTAGATGAATGTGTTAAAATATCTGGAATGAAAGAGAAATGTTCTTCTGTACTTACTTTGGGTAGAATTAATGATATTACAGCTTTAGCTAAAAGTTCTAATGTTTATCAATTTAAAACAGCTATTAGAGTAAATGGCCAAGAATATAGAAAAGAAATGAAATTAAACTTTAATCAATCATCTTTTGATACTTATCGTAAGATGTATCATTCATTTGGATTGGGAGTTTCAACAGGAATAGATTTACCAGTAGAATCTTTAGGATATCATTCTGAAGATAAAGCTGCCGGCAATTTACTAGATTTTGTAATGGGTCAATATGAAACATATACACCACTTCAAATATCTCAATATATATCTACTATTGCAAGTGGTGGCGAAAGACGTAGTATGCATCTTTTAAAAGAAGTTAGAACTTCTTCAGAAGATGATAATATAGGAGCCTTACAAGAGACTGTAGAACCTAAAGTATTAAACAAAGTTGAAACAGAAGAGCGTTTTATGAATCGCGTTCAACAAGGCTTCAAAGCTGTTATGGAACCAGGTGGATATGGTCATGGATATATTCCTTTATCATATCGTCCTAGTGGCAAAACAGGTACATCACAAAGCTTTATTGATACTGATGGAGATGGTAGAATAGATACTGAAACTATTACTAGTTCTTTTATAGGATATCTACCTAGAGAAGCACCTAAAGTTAGTATAATTGTAACTTCTCCTGATTCATCACATCCTAATTCTAATATCAATTATGCATCTCAAGTAACACATAGAATTACTGGAAAAGTTGCCGATGCTTATGTAAATAGGTATGGAGTATAATAAAAATAGCTAAATTTAGCTATTTTTTGTTGTAATATTAATAAAATCTTTTGCAATTTTACAAAATTTTGGTATAATACATGTAGACGTGTAAGGAGGGATGTAAAATGGCTAAAGTCGGAAATAGACAATATAAAACTCTAGTTTGTAGTGAATGTAAAGAAGAAAACTACAGAGAACAAAAAAACGTAAAGAATACAACAGAACGTCTTGAATTAAATAGATACTGTCCTAGATGTAGAAAACACACTGTACATAAGGAAAAGAAATAAAAATAAGTAAAACTTATTTTTTTAATATTGGGAGTTGAAAATATGATTAGTACTAATGATTTAAAAAATGGAATTACTATTGAGTATGATGGAGCAATTTATGTTGTTATGGAAACTCAACATGTAAAACCAGGAAAAGGTGCAGCTATTGTTAAAGCTAAACTAAAAAACTTAAGAACAGGATCAATTGTTGAACAAACATTTAACGCTGGAGTTAAAGTCGCAACAGCTCGTATCGATAAGCAACAAATGCAATATTTATATAACATGAATGATACATATTATTTCATGAATATGGAAACATATGAACAATTAGAAATTCCAGCTGATAAAATTGGTGATAAAGCAAAACTTTTAAAAGAAAATTTAGAAGTATATATTACATCATTTGGAGGAGAAATATTAGGTATAGATTTACCAGATAAAGTAGAACTTGTAGTTACTCATACAGAACCAGCAGTTAAAGGAAATACTACTCAAAATGCTTTAAAAGATGCTACTGTAGAGACTGGTTTATTAGTAAGAGTACCTTTATTTATTGAAGAAGGAGAAACAATAATTGTTTCTACTGAAGATTCAAAATATGTATCAAGAGCTTAAAGCTCTTTTTTCTTTGTCACAATTTGACAACACATGTTGGCTATTTTGTTTAAAATATTTATTCTTTATATTATAATTATATTGTAGGATAGTGATAATATGAAAAGAATTAAATTTATATTTATGTTTGGAATAATAATAGGATTATTCTTTGTTGGTAGTAATGTTTTAAAAGGAAATATTATATCTATTGATAAAAAAGATGTTAAAGAATATAATGGTGTAGAATGCATAATAGATGTACGTGGAATCTTTCTAAATACAGATGAAGATTATAATCTTTTGGATAATTCTCGTTTTAAATTATCTACTTGGGATGATAAATATAGTTTTTATTCCCAAAGTCCTCAAAAAGGGGTATATATAATTGAAGGTTATAAAGAATTAACTGTTAATAACATGTTATCATTATTAACCCCTGATGAGAAAAATTTGATAGAGTCTATTCAAACTCCAGAAGATATAGCAAATTACTATTTTTCCATGTATGGTATACAAGATGATAATTTTTGTTATACAGATAATAATGTAGAAATATGTAGTCTAGGTTTATTAAAACAAATGAAATTAGAACAGACAAAAGTAGCAGAAGGATATGTGAAACAAAAATATACTATTCCAGCTAGCATACAATTAGAATATATTAATAATAATGGAACGTTGTCTTTAGATAGCATTGTATTAGTTACTGATTTAGGTCCTGGCGGATTTATCTTACTAAAGTATGGTGATTATACTGATTTGATAAAGAGTATTGTTGATGAAGACGCTTTTTATGACTTTTTAGAAGAAAACATGATTGATTATGGTAATTATTGTGAATATTTGGATTCAAATGGAAGAGATAAATTACCTGATCAAGTTACGAATCAGTTTAAAGCTACACAAAGTTCTAGTATTTTTAAAATTCAACAAGCAACTCCAGGTAGTTGTCCACCTCTTGTTATGAACAAAAGAGGTACAGTTGATTTAAGCATTAATACAACAGTTAATGAGAAAGAATCTATTAGTACAACATCTAATTCTAAATTGAGTTATAAGATTAATATTAAAAATAATGGAATTACTACATATGATAACACAGTAGTAAGTAAATTACCGGAAGAGTTTATTTATGTAGATGGAACAGCAACACATGGAGGAATATATAATGCTAATACTCATACAATTACTTGGACATTACAGAGAATAGATGAAGGTGATAGTGTAATACTTACATATGAAGCATATGCACCTAGTGGAATAAGTAATTTAAAGAGTTATATTAGCGAAACAACGTTAGAGACACCAGCAATACAAAATAAAGTCATAAGTAATAAAGCAACAGTTAGATTAATGGCTAATCCAAAAACAAATGCTCCATTATATGGAATAGGTATAACTTTACTTATTACTTGGGGTGTAGCCTTATATTTATATCTAGATAATAAAAGAAAGCTTATAAAGAATTAAGCTTTCTTTTTTTGTCATAATTTGACAATATATGATGGCTATTTTATTTATTATATATATTCTATATATTATAATTAATATATAAGGTAGTGATAATATGAAAAGAGTAAAATTTATATTTATATTTGGTATAATTATTGGCTTATTATTTATGGGAGTAAATGTATTCAAAGGAAATCCTTCATCTATTGATAAAAAAGAAGTAAATTTGCCTAATATTACTGATGATTTTTATGCATCATTTGATGATACAATCTATTTTTATAATACTGATCAAGACTATAAACCAATAAAAGATTCTTTATTTAGCTTAACTACTTGGGATGGTAAGAAAAAATATAATTCTACTTTAGCACCTGTTTCTACTGATATTGGGCTTGGATCACGAAGATACTGTATTGATGTGGATATAAATATGACTTTTGAAGAGTCTTATAACTTATTATCTCAATCCCAAAAAGATATAATAGAGAATATTCAAACAATTAGTGATATAAAAGAACATTTTGGTAGTAATACAAGTCCTTATAGGACATATGGAGGAGGACCAATTTATTTTTCAGGATATTTAGGAACATATTATGTCTTAGATCAAACGCAAGTGAAAGATGGCTATCTTAAACAAAAATATATAGTTCCTGGTTATGTTTCATTTGACTATAAAGTTGTTGGTACTTCACAATCTACTAATATATCTACATTACCTAATAATTCGCAAGTTATATTAACTGGTATAAGGTATTATTTTGAAAAACATGATTCTTATGCAACTTTACTTTCATATGATAACTATGATGATATTTTCACAAAAAAATTGAATGAAATTCATGATTATATTGCAAATAATATAGAGGCAGCTCCTGAAAGATTTTGCTTTTTCCCAGCTCAAAGAGTTGATGATAATAAATATACTGAAGCATCTAAAATACAAGGTGGTTATCAAGTATGTCCAGCTATTGTAGTTAATCAAAAAGGAGAAGTTGATTTTAGTATTAATACAACAGTAAATGAAAAAGAAAGTATTAATACAACTTCTAATTCTAAATTAAAATATCAAGTTAATGTTAAAAATAATGGTTTTGCTTCATATGATAATAAGATTATAAGTACTTTACCGGAAGGATTTGTTTATGTTGAAGGTAGTGCTTCTAATGATGGAGTTTATAACTCTACTAATAATACAATTACATGGAATGTATATAAAATAGCTGCTGGAGAAGAAATAACATTAAGTTATGAAGCATATGCACCTAATGGTTTAAATATTTTAAAGAGCTATATTGGAGAAGCTTCAATTGAGTCATCTGCATCACAAAAAGTTATTAGTAATAAGACAACAGTTAGATTAATGGCTAATCCAAAAACAAATGCTCCATTATATGGAATAGGTATTACTTTACTTATTACTTGGGGTGTTGCTGGATATTTATATTTATATACAAAAAAGCAAAAAAAACTAATAGAAAACTAAAGAAAAGTTGGTTTTCTTTTTTGTCATAATTTGACAACAAACTTTCTTGTTTTGTTAAATATTTACATTATATATATTATAATTAAGGTATAAGGTAGTGGTGTTATGAAAAAAACTAAATTTATATTTGTTTTCGGAATAATAATAGGTTTATTATTTATAGGAGTTAATGTACTAAAAGATAATACAATATCAATAGAAAAGAAAGATCTTTCTGCTCCAAGAATTTGGAGTTCCTTTAGAGGTGGAGTTTCTGGATATATTGATTTTTATAATATTGATAAAAATGGTAGCTCTATTCATAATTCAAAATTTAAATTAACTACCTGGGATGGTAGATATACTTTTAATATATCTGAGTTAGATGATGGTTATTATGCTTATAATGAAGATGGAGTTGATTTAACTTTAGACGAAGCTTGGGATTTACTTAGTCCTAGTCAAAAAGCTAAACTTAATGATTTAGATACTTATGGAGAATTTGTTAATACTTTTGGAGCAGATAACACAGATTGTTATCGTACTGGAGGATATACTCATTGTTATACTTATATGGGGACTTATTATACATTAGAACAAACACAAGTAACTGGTGATTATACAAAAGAAAAATATATTGTTCCAGGCGTTATAAATTTTGAGTATATGATAGATGAACCTGGATATTATGACGATGGTAATCCTATTCCTAATAGTACATCTCTTGCTATTGCTTCTATTTATTATTATCCTACTATAGGTCCAAGTGGAGTACTATTAAAATATGGTGATTATGATGAATTGTTTGATACTGTTGATTATAGAGATTATGATAATATAATTAATTCAAATATTGCTTATACTATAAATGAATGTATTCATAGAGAACCTAATCTTGGTAGTATCGCTGGATCAACACCTACTCCTAATCTAGATAATCTTAAGAAGAAAGTGGGTCCATCTCAAGAAGTTTATGCTCCTTTCTATTATGAATGTTATCCAGTAGTTGTTAATAAAAAAGGTGAAGTTAATTTAAGTATTAATACTACTGTTAATGAAAAAGAAAGTATTAGTACAACTTCTAATTCTAAATTAACTTATCGTGTTAATATTAAAAATAATGGTATTACTACATATGATAATACTATAATAAGTAAACTTCCTCCTGAATTTGTCTATGTTGATGGAACAGCATCTAATGGTGGAGTATACAATCCAAGTAGTCATACTATTACTTGGACATTAGATAGAATAGATGAAGGAGATAGTATTACTTTTACATATGAAGCATATGCCCCTAGTGGATTAAGTAATTTAAAGAGTTATATATCTGAAGCTACAATAGAAACTCCAACTGCTCAAAATAAAGTTATAAGTAATAAAACAACAGTTAGATTAATGGCTAATCCAAAGACTGATGCTCCGTTATATGGAATAGGTATTACATTACTGATTGTTTGGGGAGTATCTTTCTATTTATATTTCTTTAAAAGAAAACAAGAATTGTTACAAAAGTAAGTTAAATAACTTACTTTTTTGATTGTAAAGTTTTTATTTTTATATTTCTTATTTCATTATTATTTAGTATAATATTATATGTAAAGGTAGGCGTTATATATGGCTAAACGTGGAAGAAAAAGAAAAAAGACAACTACTAAGAAAAAAGTTGATTATATGACTATACTTTATGGAGCAATATTTATTATTATTTGTATTCCTGGATTATTAGGTTTGGGTCCAGTAGGTAATGGTATTGCAGCTGTAAGTATGTTTTGTTTTGGTAGTTTATGGTTTTTTATATTAATATTATTATTAATACTAGGATTGTATTTATTAATAAAGAGACAATGGTGTGACTTTTTTAGTGTTAAAATGATAGGTTTATATTTATTCTTGATAGGTCTATTAATGTTACTTCATAAAGATATGATTAATGGTACTAGTGGTTTTCAATTAACTATTGATACATTGGTTAATCATTTTAATAATTTTATGAGTGTAGGAGCTACGCATAATTACTTAGTAGATGCTGGTGGAGGTATCGTTGGTGGTACTTTAGCAATGCTTATTAGTATGGCTTTTTCTGCTACTGGTTTATTAATATTATCTATAGTTTTATTAGTATTAGGATTATTAATGATTATTGGTGGTTCTATTGCTACATTTGTTAGAGATAGATATGATGAACATTTAGATGATGATGAAGATGATGAACCTAAGAAGAAAAAAGATAAAGTTAAAGAAGAAATAGAAGAAGTTCCTGTAGAAGAAGAAAATAAGAAAGCTATTATTCATAACTTTAATGATCTTGCTAAAGGACCAGTTAAAGAAGGCCCTAAAGAAGAAAAGAAAGAAGAAAAAATACTTAATAATGAGAATTATCAATTACCATCTAGTGACTTATTAAATAAAGTTAAAAAGAGAGATTCTGGTGATGATAATGCTACTACTAACAAGAATATTGAAAGATTAGAAAAAGTATTAAGAGATTTCGGTATTAATGGAAAAGTAGTAGAGGTTCATATTGGACCGACTGTTTCTCAATATGAGGTAGAAATAGCTGCTGGAACTAGAGTTAATAAAGTAACGTCTATTAATAAAGAAATTGCTTTAGCTTTAGCTAAGAAAGATGTCAGAATAGAAGCACCTATTCCTGGAAAAAGTACAGTTGGAATAGAGTTTGCTAATGATAATCCTTCAGCTGTTAGCTTTAGGGAAATCATTGATTCTCCACAAATGAGAGATCATATGGATCAAAAATTATTAGTACCATTAGGTATTAGTATTATGGGTGATATTGGTACTTGTCGTATTGATAAAATGCCACATATGTTAATTGCTGGAACTACTGGTTCAGGTAAATCTGTATGTGTTAATGGAATTATTTGTTCTATACTTATGAGAGCTAAACCTAGTGAAGTAAAACTAGCTATGGTAGATCCTAAAGTAGTAGAATTATCTGTTTATAATGGTATTCCACATCTTATAAGGGAAGTTGTTACTAATCCTAAAGAAGCGGCTTTATTATTACATGAAACAGTTAATGAAATGGAAAGAAGATATAAAACTTTCAGTGATTCTGGTACTAAGAATATTGAAGGATATAATGAGTATGTTGAAAAAGAAAATAAAAATAGAAGTGATGATGATAAGTTAGAGAAAATGCCTTTCTTAGTAGTTATTATAGATGAGTTATCTGATTTAATGATGGTTGCTGCTAAAGAAGTTGAAGATTCTATACTTAGAATTACTCAAAAAGCACGTGCGGCTGGTATTCATTTAATAGTTGCAACTCAAAGACCATCTACTGAAGTTATTACGGGTCTTATTAAAGCTAATATTCCATCACGTATTGCTTTTGCTGTTGGATCTGGAATTGATTCTAGAACAATACTTGATCAAACAGGAGCAGATAAATTACTTGGTAAAGGAGATATGTTATATTTACCAATAGGACAAAATGCTCCAACTCGTATCCAAGGTTCATTCATAACAGATGAAGAAATAAAAAGATTAATAGATTGGACTAAGAAGCAACAAAAAGCTCAATATAGTGAAGCATTTAGTAATTTAGATGCAAATAGTAATGAATCTAGTAATGGTAGTGTTGCTAGTAGTGGTGGAGACGATGATGATCCATTATATAATGAGATAGTAGAATTTGTTGTTACTACCGGAAAAGCTTCAGCAAGCCTTATTCAACGTAAGTTTAAACTTGGATATAACAGAGCTGCTAGAATAGTAGATTTATTAGAAGAAAGAGGGATTATTGGTCCTCCTAATGGATCTAAACCTAGAGAAGTATTAGTACAATTAGAAAGTAATGAAGAAGTTAGTGAATAACTTCTTTTTTTCTTGATTATATTTTGCTATAATGAAATAGGAAGAGGGTGTTGTTATGGCTACTCCACATATTGAGAGTCGTGAAAATGAAATTAGTGAACTAGTGTTAATGCCTGGTGATCCATTACGTGCTAAATATATTGCTGATAACTTTTTAGAAGATGTTACTATAGTTAATAATGTCCGTAATATGACAGCTTATACTGGAAACTATAAAGGTAAAAGAATAACAGTATTTCCTTCAGGAATGGGTATTCCTTCTATGGGAATTTATTCTTATGAATTATTTAAATTTTATAATGTTAAAAGAGTTATTAGAATAGGTACTTGTGGTTCTCTACATAAAGATATTAAACTTAGAGATGTAATCTTAAGTAAAGGAGCTTACTCTAAAACATATTTTAATAAATTACTAGATAATGGTAATGAGGATTATATTGATTCTAGTAGTAAAATTAATAATAAAATAATGGATATTGCTAGTGAAAAGGATATTGATATTAGATATGGTAAAACTATTACTAGTGATGTTTTTGATCCATATTGTGATAGTATGGATGATTTTGAAAAGAATTTTCCTGATGATGATTTCTTAGGAGTAGAAATGGAAGCTTTTGCATTATTCTATACAGCTAAGAAATTCAAAAGAGAAGCAACTACTTTAATGACAGTAGTAGATTCTAAATACGATAAGAGATCTCTTACTAGTGAAGATAGAGAAAATTCTTTGAATGAGATGATTACACTTGCACTTGAGGCAATATAATAGAGAAGGGTGGTTTAATGGAATATATTGAAAAAGATTGTGGGGCATTCAAATTACATGTATATAAAACCGATAAGTTTCGTACTGTAAATGTTAGTGTTATCTTTAGAAGGGTTATTAAAAAGGAAGAAATTACCATTAGAAATGTTCTTGCTAAAATGTTACTTATGTCTTCAAAAAATTATAAATCTAAAAGAGATTTAGCAATTAAAGAACAAGAATTATATTCTACTGAAATTGATAATAGTACTTATAGACTAGGTAATTATATATTTACTAACTTTGATATGAATGTATTAAATGATAAGTATACTGAAGAAAATAACTTAGAAGAAGCTATTAAGTTTTTAAGTGAGATTATATTTAAACCTGATGTTACAAATAAAAAGTTTAATGAAGAATATTTAGAGATAGTTAAGAATAAACTTAGTAATAAATATAATTCTATTAAAGAGGAACCGGCTAAATATAGTATTACAAGATTAAATGAAGTATTTAATAGTAATAGTCCAATTAGTTATAGACCTTATGGTTATATAGAAGACTTAGATAATATTAATACTGATAATTTATATAAGTATTATGAATCATTTATTAATCATGATTTTATAGATATATATGTAGTTGGTAATGTAAATAATGATGTAATTAAAATGATTAAGAAATACTTTAAATTTAGAACAGTAAAGAGAAGAAGAGTGCCATATAAACTAAATAAATTTAGAGTACGTAGTAGAAAATTAAAAGGTACTGAAAGTACTGATAATTCTCAATCAAGAATAGCTATTATGTGTCCAATTGGTAAACTTAGTGATAGAGAAGAAAAATATGTTTTACCAATATATAATTATATACTTGGTGGTGGAGTAGATTCTAAATTATTTAGAGAAGTAAGGGAGAAAAACTCTTTGTGTTATAGTATTGGCAGTCTAGTTAGAAAATTTGATGGTGTTATGATGATACTAAGTGGCATTGATAATAGTAATTATGCTAAGTGTATTGAGTTAATAGAAAAAGAATTACAAGATATGCGTTGGGGTAAATTTACTAATAAAGATTTAAATATTGCTAAAGAATATTACCAAACTAGTTTAGATGATATTATGGAGAATCCTAATGGTATCATTAATGATTGTTTAGTATCAGATTTATTAAAATTAGATAGTATTGATAAGAGAAGAGAAGAGATTCTTAAAGTTAGTAAAAATGATATTGTTAAGGTTGCTAAAAAGATTAAATTAGATACAATATTTAATCTAGAAGGGTTGGGGGTTAATGATGAAGAGTAATGAATTTATAGGATTAGATTTAAAATACTATAAAGAAGTGTTAGATAATGGTTTAGAAATATATTTAATCCCTATGGAAAACAAAAAGAATTATTATATGAGTTATGCTACTAGATTTGGTAGTGAAGTAGTAGAGTTTACTAAAGATGGTAAAACTACTAAATTAATTGATGGAATTGCTCATTTCTTGGAACATAAAATGTTTGAACAAGAAAGTGGGGAAGATCCATTTACTTATTTTAGTACTAGTGGTACTGAATGTAATGCTATGACTGATTTTACTAGTACTAGATATATTTGTTATGGTACTAAGAATTTTAAAGATAATTTAGATTATTTACTTAAATATGTTAATAGTCCATATTATACTGATAAAAATGTTAATAAAGAAAAGGGTATTATTGCTGAAGAGTTAAAGATGTATAATGATATTCCTGATTATCGATTAGAGATGCGACTTAGAGAATGTATTTATAAAGATAGTCCTAGACGTATAGATATTGGTGGAAGTGTTAAATCAATTCAAAATATTACTAAAGAAGACTTATATTTGTGTTATGAAAGCTTTTATAATCCTAGTAATATGTTTGTGCTTATAGTTGGTAATTTTGATTTAGATGAAGCAATGGATACTATTAAAGATAATATGGATTTAATTGATAAAACTAGCGCTGTTACAATAAATAAGAAGAAAGAAGCTAAAAAAGTAAATATTTTAGAAGATACTTTATATGGAGATATTAATCTTGAAAAGATAGGCATAGGTTTAAAAATACATAATGATTTAAAAGATAAGTTATTAACAAGACTATATTATAAAATGATATTTAATTGTTTACTTGGTTCTACTTCATTATTTAATGAAAGAGTAGAAAAATTAAACTTAGTTCATAATTTTAGTTTTGATATTGAAAATTATGAAGATATTTATACTTTATATATAATTAATAGTAGTAATGATATAGATAAACTATTAGAAGAAGTAAAGCATGAGTTTAAATCTCATAAGATTAAAGAAAGTGATTTTAATAGAATCAAAAAAGTATGGATAGCTAGATTAGTTAAAGCTTCTGATGATGTATTTGAAATGATTGATATTAGTTATGATGATATTATTCGTTATGGTGATATTATAAATAATAAGATAGAAATAATTAAAAATATGTCTTATAAAGAAATGAAAGAGTTATTAAAGAAAATAGATTTTGATAATATGAGTGTTGTTAGAATGAAAAGAAAAGAAAATTAGTCTTTTCTTTTTATTTATTTATGATAAAATTATAGTAGAGGTGGAGTGTATGGACTTTAGAATTGGTGATGACATCCGAGAAGACGGTTCTAAGAATAATAGTGGCGATACTTTTAAAATAATTGTTATTGTTGTTGCTGCTATTGTTATTGGTTTAATTGTTTTCTTTATTACTAATGCTATATTTGGTAAAAAAGAAGCTCCTGTACCAGAAGTTACAACAACTACTTTAAAGGTTACTGATGAGAAAGTAACTAATGCTTATAAAATGGTTACTTATGGGGCTAATGGAAAGAGAAATGAATTGTTTATTAAAAATAAAGAAGTACATTCAGAAGACTTCAATAGATTACAGAAATTCTATTATGCTATGCAATATTCTGTAAGGGATGATTTTACTGATACATTGGAGAAGAATGAACAAGGAAAAACTATTTATATAATTCCAAGAGATAAGATTAAAACTTATATGTCTAAGTTTTTTGGACCGGATTATTCATTTGAAGAAGATGGAACAGTTAAATTAACTTTACCATTTAGTATTGATGATATGAATGTTGTTACTATGAAGTATAATCAAGATAGGGATGGTTATGATACAGTATTTGAAGGAAAAGATGCATATGTTAATAATAATCCTGTCTCACCATTCTATGGCGAAGTAGTAGAAGCTAAAGAAGCAAGTAATGGAGTACTTGAAATAAAGGAAAATATTATTTTTACTAAAGTTTCTAGTAAAGGAAATGATACATTTGATATAGGTATTTATAAAGATCATGATTTAACTGATGAAGTTGAAATATTAAATGATATTACTAAAGTTAGTTTAGCAGAAACACCTATTCAAATTAGTAGATATTCTGGAAGATGTGGAGTAGTTACTTATACTTTTATGAAGAATGGTAATAGTTATTACTATGTTACTAGTACAATAAAATAAAGCTTAGGCTTTATTTTTTTTAGTATTTATGATATAATATCCACTGTTCTTAGGGGTGGAGTTATGTATAAATTAAAATTAGTGGATAATACTGATCAAGAAATAATTGATTTTGAAGAAAGACGGTTAAAAGGATTTGGAGTAGTTACTAAATTAAATAGTATTTATGATAGTGCTTATGGTAGAACAATTAAAGATGGAGATGCCTTGGCTTTTAATTGTTTAGATGATAATAATGAAAAAATAGGTGGTATGCTTATTACTACTATGTTTGGTGATATATATTTAGATCGATTATTTGTTGATGAAAAACATAGAGGTAAAGCTGCTGGTAAGTTCATGGTTAAATATGTTGAGGAACATCAAGATTTTTTCAATGATTATTTTGGATTTGATGCTCATGGAATATTACTTGAACCAACTGATAAGACGGTTGATTATTATTTAGCAATGGGTTTTGATTACAGTGGTTATCAAATGTATAAGAGATACTAGAAATAGTCTCTTTTTTTTGATAAAATATGTATGAAGTGGAGGAGTACATATGAAACAAGATAACATTAGGAACTTTTGTATAATTGCACATATTGATCATGGTAAAAGTACTCTAGCTGATCGTATTTTAGAAGCAACAGGAGCAATTGATAAACGTGAGTTAAAAGATCAAATGTTAGATTCTATGGATTTAGAAAGAGAACGTGGTATTACTATTAAGTTAAATGCCGTTCAACTTACATATAAATTAAATGATATTGAGTATTATTTGAATTTAATAGATACTCCTGGACATGTAGACTTTTCTTATGAAGTAAGTAGAAGTCTTGCTGCTTGTGAAGGAGCATTACTTGTAGTTGATGCTGCTCAAGGAATAGAAGCTCAAACATTAGCTAACTTATATTTAGCTCTTGATAATAATTTGGTCGTTATTCCAGTTATTAATAAAATTGATTTACCTTCTGCTAATGTAGAAGAAGTAGAAAAAGAATTAGAAAATATTGGTTTTGATAAAGAAGATATTATCTTAACTTCTGCTAAAACAGGTTTTGGTATAGAAGAATTGTTAAAAGCAATAATTAATAAAATACCAAGTCCTAACGGAAATAAAAAAGACAAGCTAAAAGCTTTGATTTTTGATAGTTTATTCGATTCTTATCGAGGAGTAATTACATCTATTAGAGTAGTAGATGGTGAAGTAAAAGTAGGAGATAATATTAAGATGATGGAGACTGGTGCTGTATATGATGTTGTTGGTCTATCAATTAATACTCCAAAAGAGGTTCAAGTAAAGAGTTTGAGTAGTGGAGAAGTGGGTTATTTATATGCATCTATTAAGAGCATTAGTGATGTTCATGTAGGAGATACTATAACACTTGAATCTAATCCAGCAGATAAACGTCTTCCTGGATACAAAGAGATGAAACCAATGGTGTATTCAGGTCTTTATCCGATAGATTCTAATAAATTTGAAGATTTAAGAGAAGCTTTACAAAAATTAAAATTAAATGATGCTTCTTTAGTATTTGAACCAGAAACATCTAAAGCTCTTGGCTTTGGATTTAGATGTGGTTTTTTAGGTCTTCTTCATATGGAAATAATTGAAGAGAGAATTGAAAGAGAATTTGGCATTGATTTAATCGCGACATCACCTTCGGTTATTTATGAAGTTATATTAACTGATGGATCTAAAATAGAAGTAGATAGTCCATCTAAAATGCCTAGAAGAGAGATTATTTCTAAGACATTAGAACCTTATGTTAAAGTGGCTGTTTTTTCTCCTGCAGAATATATTGGTTCTATAATGGAATTGTGTCAAAATAAAAGAGGTAATTTTATTGGAGTAGATTATTTAGATGAAAAAAGAGTTACCGTAAATTATGAAATACCTTTATCAGAAATAGTATATGATTTCTTTGATAAGCTAAAGAGTACTACTAAAGGATATGCTTCTTTTGATTATGAACTTATTGGTTATAAAGAAAGTAATTTAGTAAAGATGGATATCTTACTTAATGGAGAAGTGGTGGATGCTTTGTCAGTAATTGTTCATAAAGATTTTGCTTATCCTAGAGGTAGAGCAGTAACAGAGAAATTAAAAGAAATAATTCCAAGACAATTATTTGAAGTTCCTGTACAAGCTGCAATAGGACAACATGTAATTGCTAGAGAGACAATTAAGGCTTTAAGAAAAGATGTACTTGCTAAATGTTATGGAGGAGATGTTACTCGTAAGAGAAAATTACTTGAAAAGCAAAAAGCTGGTAAAAAGAGAATGAAACAAATAGGAAGTGTTGAAGTACCACAAGAAGCTTTCTTATCAATTCTTTCATCAGGAGATAAATAATGAGAGATGTAAGAAGTTGTTATATACATATTCCTTTTTGTGATAAAATTTGTTCTTATTGTGATTTTTGTAAGATATTTTATAATGAAAAGATAGTAGATAAATACTTAGAAGAATTGGAATTAGAAATAAATGATTCGTATCAACAAGAAATATTAGATACTATTTATATTGGAGGAGGAACTCCAAGTAGTTTGAATATTAAACAATTAAATAAATTATTTAGTATTATAAATAATTTAAATAAGAGTAAAGATGTAGAATTTACTATTGAATGTAATTTTGAAAGTATAAATCACGAGAAGTTAGATTTATTTAAAGAAGTAGGAATTAATAGACTTAGTTTTGGAATAGAAAGTATAAATAAAAGTAATCTAAAAATACTTGATAGAGAAATAGATAAAAATAAAGTAATTGATATTATTAATTATGCTAAAAATATTGGCTTTAATAATATTAATGTTGATTTAATGTATGCATTAAAAGATGAGACAATTGATATGTTAAGGAAAGATTTAGAGTTTATTAAAAGTTTAAATATAGAACATATTTCTACTTATTCTTTAATTTTAGAAGAGCATACTAAATTATATATAGATGGTTATAAATATATAAATGATGAATTAGATAGAGAAATGTATGATTTAATTTGTAATGAATTAAAAGATTTTGATCATTATGAAATCAGTAATTTTAGTAAAAATAGTAACTATAGATCTAAACATAATATGACTTATTGGATGAATAATTGTTATTATGGTTTTGGACTTGGTAGTTCTGGATATGAAGGAAATATTAGATATAATAAGACTAGAAGTATTACTAAATATTTAAATCATGATTATATGAAAGATAATGGTTTAGAGTTTTTAAAGACAAAAGATAAAGTTACTTATGAAGTGATATTAAATTTAAGAACTGGTGATGGAATAAATCTTAATACTTTTAAAGATAAGTATACTTATGATTTGGATTATTATTATGATTACAAAGTGTTAGTTAATAAAGGACATTTAATATTAGAAGATGATAGGTTATTTATACCTAAGGATTTATGGTATATTAGTAATAGTATAATTGTAGAATTATTGGAGATGGAATAAATGGATAGAGAAGAATTGTTTTTAGATGAATTAGAATTAATTAAAGATGAAAAATTAAGTGAAGCTTTGCTTAATATTATTAATATGTTACCAGAATATTGGTTAGAAGAAGCGGCTTCATCTACAGGAAAATATCATCCTGAATATGCTTTGGGAAAAGGTGGATTATTAAGACATTCTAAAGCGGCGATGAGAATAGGCTATGAACTACTTAGTAATCCTTGTATAGGTGATAAATATACTTCTCATGAGAAAGATTTAATGTTGATGTCTCTACTTGTTCATGATGGATTAAAACTAGGTATTCCTCAAGAAAAATATACTAGGTTTGATCATCCTATACTTATGGGAAAGTTTATAATTGATAATTATAAAGAAATTGGTATAACTAAAGAGGATGCTAAATTTATGGATGAAGTTATTAAGACACATATGGGTCCTTGGACTACTGATTATAATGGGGAAGAAGTATTAGAAAAGCCTAAAAATAAGTATCAAAATTTTGTCCATATGTGTGATTATTTGGCTAGTCGTAAATGTTTGTTAGTACCATTTGACGAAAATAATAATATAAGTGTCTAATGACGCTTTTTTTATTGTAAGAATTATCCTTATTTGTTAGAATTAAATTAGAAGAAGGTTTTAATATATGGCTAGAAGAAAATCAAAAAAACAATTAAAAAAAGAAAAAGAACAGAGAAGAAAAGTTTTTTTATCTAGTATTAGAGTAGTAATATTACTCTTAATTGTCGGTTTTTCTTCATATTTTCTTGTGTCTAAATTTATTCTTTCTTCTAATATAAATAAAGAGACAGCTGGTTTTATATCATTTAGAAATGCGATGGACGGAACACAATTAATATTAGATGAAGTGAAAGTATTAAGTGATAAAAAAGGAATGTCTAATAGGAATAAAAGCGTAGTAGAATTTGATATATTAAATGATAATGCTGATGGTAATTCATATGATATAGTTATTATTCCGATTAATAATAAAATAGATTTAAAGTATATTAAATATTATTTAGTAGATGAAAATAATAAAGAAGTTGGATATGGTAATTTATATATTGCCGAAGAAGTAGATAATGGTAGAATTATTCATTCTGGAGTATTAAATAAAGGAAACGATCATTATAAATTAAAATTATGGATTAGTGATGAATATCAAGGAAAAGATAATATTGGTAATTCTTATGAAGTAAAAACCTATTTAAAATAGATTGGGTGATAGAATGAGTGGAAAGATAATTGTTGTTGAAGGTACTGATTGTAGTGGAAAAGAAACACAAACTAAGTTATTAGAAAAAAGATTAAAATTAGAAGGTTATAAAGTAAAAAGATTTGATTTTCCAATGTATGATACACCTACAGGAAAAATAGTGGGTGGTTGTTACTTAGGTAAACCTGAAATAGGGGAGTGTTTGTTTCCTGAAGGAGCTACTAATGTAGATCCTAAAGTTTCATGTTTATATTATGCTGCTGATAGAAAATATAATTTTCCAGAAATTGAAAAATATTTAAAAGATGATTATTATGTTTTATTAGATCGTTATACAACATCTAATTTAGCTCATCAAGGTAGTAAGATATTAGATAAAGATGAAAGATTTAATATGTATCAATGGATAGATAAATTAGAATATTGGTTATTAAAATTGCCTAAACCAGATGTAACAATATTCTTACATATGCCTTATGAGAAGTCAGCTGAATTAAAAAAGAATAGGGAGTTTTTAGATGAACATGAGAAGTCACCTGAGCATTTAAAGCATGCTGAAGATGCTTATATAGAGTTATCTGAATTATATAATTGGAGTCGTATTGAATGTGTTAAAGATGATGAGATTAGAACTATTGAAGATATAAATGATGAAATATTTGAAATAATAAAAGAGCTATAAGCTCTTTTTTTGTATAGAAAAAAGAACTTTCGTTCTTTTTATAGTTTTTCTAATTTATCAAATCTTGGTGCTAAAGGAGCTTGTGTACTATTTTCCTGATTAATGTTACCATCTTCGGCTGTTGTTATATTAGGAATTGGTGTTAATAAAGCTTCTTTAGGTAAATCATCTGGTTTATTAATATCAAATGTTTTTATCTCAGGTGGTTTATTGGTAGCTTCTGCTGGTTGCTCTGCAGTAGCCTCTTGAGGTGCTTCTTCTTGAACTACACTAGGTGTAAATTCAGGAACTATAGATGTTGGATTAACTGCTTGTGGAGCTTCTACCGCAGGAGAAGGATTTACTTCTGTAATGGCTGGAATAATAGATTGAGCTACATTAGTAGGTTGTGAAGTTTCAACTTGAGCTGCAGTATCTTCAACAGTAGCTTGTGGTATAACTTGAGGTATTACAGAAGGAATTTCTACTTGTTGTGGTGTTGCTTGTTGTTCTACTTGCTGAGGTGCAATTTGTTGTTCTGCTGGTTGTTGAGTAGGAGCAGCTTCTGGTTGATTTCCAACAACTGCTGGAATTACTGAATTTGTTTGATTAGGAGTAGTAGCTGCAGCCATTTGATCTTCAGGAGCTAATTGATCTACTACTTGTTGTGCCTCTTCAGGAACTTCATTTACTGATACAGGCGCAATATTTAATTTTATTTCTTCTCCTTTAGATTCTAGTAAATCATCACTTTCTGGTACAAACTCTTCTTGTTTAGGAGCTTGTTCAGCAACAACTTTTACTTCTTCTTCATAGTTATCATCATCTTCATTTTCAATTTCTATAGTACGATATACCTCTTCAAAAGAAGTTTTTCCATCTAAACATTTAATTAAAGCATCTTGTAACATAGAAATAGTTTTGTTTCCATAAACAAGTTTAGCTAAATCTTTCTTTTCAAGACGTTCATTATTAAGAGCATTTCTAATTTCATCATCTAATTCCAATACTTCATGGAAGGCAAGACGACCATGATATCCATTACGACAATGATCACAGCCCTTTGGATTAGCATCCCAAACCATTGGAACATCTAAATGCATAAACTTTTTAAATACTTTTTTCTCATATTTTGTAGTTTCTCTTTGATAACGACAGTCAGGACATAGCATTTTGGCAAGTCTTTGAGAAATAATTCCTGTTAAGGCTGTCGATAATAAATAACGTTCAACATCCATATCAAGTAAACGTTCTACTGTTGCTAAAGCATTGTTGGTATGGATAGTAGATAAAACCAAGTGTCCAGTAATAGAAGCACGAACGGCAATTTGCGCTGTTTCAGAGTCACGAATCTCTCCAATAAGAATAATATTAGGGTCTTGACGTAGGATAGAACGTAGGGCAGCAGCAAAGGTCATACCAATTTCGGAATTTACTTGTACTTGATTTATTCCTTCAATATTCATTTCTATCGGATCTTCAACAGTAATGATATTAGTTTCAGGTTTATTAAGTCCTTGAAGAATAGAATAGGTAGTTGTAGATTTACCAGAACCAGTAGCACCAGTAGTTAGAATAATACCATTTGGTATCTCCATCATTCTTCTTACTTTAGTTAAGTTATCAGGATGAAAACCAAGTGTATCAACACCTTGTAAACTTCTAGAATAATCTAAGATACGAATAACGATTTTTTCACCTTCATTTAATGGCAGTGAGGAAACACGCATGTCTAAATAGGTACCACCAAAGTCTCCTTTGATCGCACCATCTTGTGGTAAACGCGATTCTGTAATGTTCATATTCGCGATAAGTTTTAGTCTCGTCGTTAAATTTTTCTCATAAGCTAAAGGAATAAATGTATAATCTTGACAATCACCATCTATTCTGAATCGGACCATCATACCATTTTCACGAGGATCGAAATGGATGTCTGACGCACCATGTTTCGAAGCTGCAATGATAATATAGTCAGCTATTTGAGTTATAGGTGTTTTGGTAAAGTCAAATGAAACCATGAAACTTTGGACACCTTTTTGGACACGCTTGACATCAAACTGGACCATTTTCTCCATTTTTTCAACCCCAATTCCTTTTCTATTCTTTTTTCTATGGTAATTTACTATAAAATATTATATAATAATTTTTAGATAATAGCAAGGAAGGGGAAGATAAAAAATGAAAAAATTAAACAATAATGGTTTCGTTTTAGCAGAGACTCTAGTAGTTACAGTTTTTATCATGACAATATTTACAATTTTGTATAATAACTTCTTCCCATTAATTGGTGAATATGAAAAAAGAGAATACTATGATGATGTTGACAGTAAATATCAAGTGTTTTGGTTAAAGAATTTTGCTCAACACAGTGATTTTCAATTTCCTAATCTTGCTGCTAGTAATGGTTTTGCAGAATATAATATTACTAAAGATACTGATTATGATAATGATGATGATAATGCTGCTAATGATAATGATGATGTTAATAATAGATTCTGTGCTTTATTTAAAGCTAGCGCTAAAACCCAAAAGCAAATGTGTCTTGAATTCTGTAGACAAGCTAATGTTGATAAAATAGTTTTAACTAATTATAATATTACAAATTATAAAAGTAGTGTTAGTGATGAAGATGGTTGGGGAGATTATATTAATTATTTACCTAACTACAAAAATCCATCTTTAAATGGAGCTAAATATAGGGTGATAGCTCGTTTTAAAAGACAAAAAGAAGATCAAGAAATATTAGCTACTGATACAAATAAAGAAGATTATTTTTATGCTTACTCAACGATTGAGGTGAATAGAAATGCTTAATAGACGTGGAATGACAACAGTAGAAATTTTGATGGTCTTCGTAATTATCGGAATAATATCAGCCGGTATTTTTAGCATGGTTAGTTCTTTTAATAATAAGCAGAATGTTGAGTCTGCTAAAGAAAAGTTAATGACTTTTAAAAATACAGTTACAAGAGAAATTGAAGGAGATATTATTAGAAGAGGATTGGTTTCTGTCAAAAAAATAGATGGACCAGCTAAACCAGCTGCCTGGGTTGGTCATTATAGTAACGATACACTTAGATTTACTTTCAAAGATGGTAGTACTAAAGATTTATCTGTAATTAAAAACAATTTTGAAGAACATGCTGGAACTGACGAAGAAGAAGTGTGTGATGCGGGAGATGGTAATACTTGTACTCCTTCATCTACGCAAAGTTCTTGCCTTACTGGGTTTGATGAAAATGCTGAAGAACACTTTGAAATTAGATATGGTGCAGGTACTAATAAAGAAGTATATGAATTACCCGATTTAGGTGAAGCTTTAAATGATTGTGGTCATACAATTAAAGATTTACGTATTAATAATGTTATTATTGATCTAAAAAATAATATGTTAAATATTAAAATAAGTTTTACTCATCCAGAATTATCAACGAGATATGCAATTAATATAATTACTCCTATTAACTTTGAAGATATTAATTCTACTTATAGTGATAGTCCTTTTGTTGATAGTATTGTTCAATTAAAGAAAGAAATAAGTGCTTCTGGAGATGTTCAATATCAAACAAATAGTGGAGGTACATTACGTGGTAAAAATGCTAGTGGTGCTGTAATTGGAACAATTACTTTGAAAGAAGAAGTAACTGAAGGTAGTGAAGCAATTCAAGAAAGATCTGGTATTAAGTGTAAGTACTATAAAAACGATACTACTCAAGACTTTACTGGTGGAGTAGCAGTATCTAATCAAAAAACAACAACTTTTAAAGGAAATACTATAACAACAGAATTAACACTTAAATCAAAAATAGCTGAAGGAGGAACAGATGCTGTTCATGCTGTTTGTACAGCTACTATTAAAGATGCATCAGGTATTGAAAAGAAAGAAACTTGGGATGGTTGGATAGGTAATGGTATCCAAACAGACCCAGCAACCTACAATACTACGGCTATCGATTATGGTAAGTATCATTACTATTATGTATACATTGGTGGACAACAAATAATTGGTAGAGAAGCTAGAATCTATTGGTATAATGATTACGATCCGGTAGGACATGTAGCTACTTATTATTGCTTGAGTGGTGATGAGTCTTGGTATTTTGAAAATGGTCAAAAGAAGAGAGGAATGACAGCTCAAGGTTGGGTAAGAAAAGATGGTAATAAATGGTATTATTACATGGATCACCGATATCACTTTAGTGATGGTGTTAAATTCCTTGGAGAAAAATTGACTAGTAAAACATTTGCTTTAAGTTATCCAAACTATGATAGCCCTACTCAACCATTTACGTTTGATGCTAATGGTCTTTGTACCGCTGGACAAGGTTGCTAATAAATGTAAAATAGACTTGTAATTAACTTTACAGGTCTTTTTATTTTAATTAATATGTTATAATAAATTAGGTGATTAAATGAAAGTATTAAAAAAAATAGGGAATGCTATTATAGATGATCTTGGCTTTTTAATAGTTTTAGTAATTATCTATTTAATACTTACTTGGCCAGTTAATTATTATATAACTGTTGGTGGTGGAGTAGATAATATAGATAGTAGAATAAAAGTAGAAGATTCTAATAAAGTAAAAGGTAGTTATAATATAAGTTATGTTACTGAATTAAAAGGAACAGTTACTACATATTTATTAAGTTATGTTATTAAAGATTGGGAAAGAGTAAATGCTGATCTTTATAAATATGATACTAGTGAAAGTATTTCTGATATAGAGTTTAGAAGTGATTTGGAGTTGTCTGTTGCTAATGGTACTGCTACGAAATGGGCTTATACTCTTGCCGGAGCAGACTATGATGAAATAAGTACTAAATTATTTGTTACAGGAACATTTTCTGACATGCCAACTTCTTTGAAAATTAAAGATCAAATATTAAGTATTAATGGCAAAGAATTTAATAGTGTTGCCGAATATAGTAAATATATGCAAACATTAGATATTAACGATGAGGTAATTGTTAAAGTAAAAAGAAATAAAAAAGAGAAAGATATTTCTTGTAAATTATATGAGGCTAAAGATAGAAAAATACTTGGTATAATGTTAGGAGTAGAAAAGAAATATAAAACTAATCCTAAAGTAGATATTAAGTTTAAAGATAGTGAATCTGGTCCTAGTGGTGGATTAATTACAACACTTTATATGTATGATTCATTAACTAAGAAAGATTTAACTAAAGGTAGAAAAATTGCTGGAACTGGTACTATCGAAGAAGATGGTTCTATCGGTGCAATTGGTGGCGTTAAATATAAGTTAATGGGTGCGATTAAAGATGATTGTGATATTTTCTTAGTACCAAGTGGTGATAATTATAAAGAGTGTGTTAAGTATTTAAAAACACATAAATCTGATATTAAATTAATAGAAGTTAAAACAATTCAAGGTGCAATAGAAAGTTTGGGGAGTTTGAAATGAGAATAGGAATCGATATTGATGATACCATTTGTAAAACAAAAGAGATGGTAGAAATAAAATTACATGAATATGTAATGAAAAATAAACTTGATTTTGATAGTGTTTTTATAAATGATATTGAAATGGAAAAATTTTATCATACTAAGTTAGAAGAAATATATAAAAATGTAGAACCTAAGAAAAATGTAGTTGATGTTCTTAGGAGATTAAAGAATAAAGGTAATGAATTATATATAATTACAGCTCGAGGAGTTAAATTTAGATCAGATATAGATTATTATAAAATTACTATGGATTGGCTAAATAAAAATAATATTGAAGTAGACGGAGTAGTAACATCTTGCTATGGAGAAAATAAGGTTAGAGCTTGTAAAAGAGAAAAAATTGATATTATGATTGAAAGTGATCCATATAATTATAAAGCACTTACTAACAGTGGTATTTTATGTTTATTATTTGATGATAAAGATGTTGTTTCTTTAGGAAATAAAGATTTTAATAATTGGTTATCTATTGAGAAATATATAGAAGAACATAGAAAAGATAATAATTAAATTATAAGAGTGGTGATATAAATGAAGAAAATATTAATGATATTATGTATATTTATTGGAATGTTTTGTATTAATGTTCATGCAACTGACTATGGTACTTATCAATTAATTCCAATTACTGATACAGCTACAGTAGAAACAGAAAACTTTTTATATAGAGGATTCTATTTTAATATTAATGAAATGGAAGCAAATTCTCTAAAAAGTAATCATGTTATTTTTTCAGGAATAAAAAATATTTCTAATGAAGATAGACCCATATCTGTTACAATAGCTACTTTTGATGCTGATAAGAAGAATATTGGTACTTTAAATTTCTGTGCTACTAATGAGAAATATACTTTATTACAAACAACTTTAGCTAAGGATGAGGAAGTAAATTATGCTATTGGAATTGCCCAAAGACATTTAATAGAAGGAAAAACAATTGCAGATATCAAATATATTGCTATATTAGGAGATAACAGTAGTTGTAAGATGGCTGGAGTTTCCGATTATGCTGGAAAAACAATTGATGAAATAAAGAATACTAAGCCAGAAGATTTATTAGTTAATGATAATACTAAATATTTTATCTATATAGTAGTAGGAGTACTAGGTTTAGGAATATTAATATTTATCTTTAAATTGTTACTTACTGGAGGAAAATCAAGACAAGATATAATAAGAGATCAATATAGAAATAATAGTATTAAAATAAATACAGTAGATAATAATAATAATCAACCAATACTTAATTTAGATCAAAACATTGAATCACCAAATGCAGTTCCTACTGGAAAAGATGAAGTAATTAAGCCGGAACTAAAAGAAGAAAAAATAGATCATAATCCAAAAAATACTAATAACAATGATAATCATGGAGATGATTTATTCAATATGTACAAGTAGAACTCTTATGAGTTCTTTCTTTTGTCATAATTTGACAACAAATGTCGGTTATTTTGTTTAAAATGTTTTATCATTATAGTATAATCATATTGAAGGTAGTGATAAAGATGAAAAAATTAAAAGCATTATTTGCTATAGTAATTGCAATAGCAGCTATATTTGGATTAAATAATATTATTTCTTTTACTAAAACTATCAAAATAGATATAGAAGAAAAAAAACTAATTGATAATAGTATTGCACCTGATAAATATGGTCATATAATGATTGATTTTCCTGTTTTTAAGACAGATGAAAATGATAATCCATTAGAAAATGTTCGTTTTAAACTTTCAGGTTATAACAATGCTTTTTCTACATATTCATCAGCAGTTGATTCTGGAGTATATGAGTTTAATTATAGTCAAAGTAGCGAGAATACTTTTACTAAAATTTTAAATAGTATGTCTGATGAACAAAGAACGTTTATTAACACTATAAAAACAACACAAGATTTAGAGAAGTTTAATGTTGGTGGTTATCAAAATGTTCATTGTAATTTAAAGAATAGCACAAATAATAAAGTTGCTTGTACTGCCGGAATACCTACTGTTTTAACAATAGAAGAAGTAAAAGCTCCAACTGGTTATAGTAAGACTAAAGTGCTTGTTCCGGGTACAATATTACTTGCTTATTCTGTTGATTACGATGGTCCAGCACTTGAAGCCAATATAAATGTCTTAAATTATATTAATAATAATGGCACTTATAATGTTAATTTAATGGAATCAATCATACTAGCAAACGATGGAATTTTTATGGAATATGGTGCTGTTGATATCAAAGATTTAGTTGGTACTGATTATGAAGCAATTAGAGATATATGGTATTCCCATACTGATTCTGAATGTATAGGAAGAAAAGTTAATTTTGATACTGGTAGAAAAGCTGTATCTTTTGAAACTGTTGAAGTAGCAATGGATTCACCATCTGATCCTGATAAATTTTTAGTAAATGATCCATGTGAAATAGTTATTAGAAATGTAAAGGGTTCTCCTAAACTATCAATTAATACAACGGTAAATGAAAAAGAAAGTATTAATACAACAGCTAATTCTAAATTAAAATATCGTGTTACAGTTAATAATAATGGAACAGTTGAATCTTTAGATAATAAAATAATTAGTAAATTACCAGAAGGATTTGTTTATGTAGATGGTAGTGCCACTAATGGCGGTGTCTATGATAAGAATACTAATACTATTACTTGGGTAATATATAGAATAAATGAAAATGAAAGTACGACTGTTTCATATGAAGCTTATGCTCCTAATGGATTAAGCAATTTAAAAAGTTATGTAAGTGAAGCTACTATAGAAGCTTATGGAGTAGAGAATAGAATTGAAAGTAACAAGGCAACAGTTAGATTAATGGCTAATCCAAAGACTAGTGCTCCATTATATGGAATAGGTATAACTTTAGTAATTGTTTGGATAGTTTCATTATACTTATTTGTATATTCCAAATTAGTAAAAAGAGAAAATAGATTTAGTTTACACTAAATCTATTTTTTATGTCAATTTACGCAATTTATTTACATTTTTTCTTCTAATTGACATGTTAATCTTATATAATTAAATTGTAAGGTAGTGGTGATATGAAAAGAGTAAAATTAATATTTGTAATTGGAATTATCGTAGGATTAGTATTTATTGGACTTGGTGCACAAGGAAGTAAATATATATCTGTAGATAAGAAAAATGTTAGTGAAGGAGAATATGAAAAGAATGGTCTTGTTATGATGGGACTTAGTTTTTATAAGTATGATCAGAACAAGAATTTCTTAGCTGGAACTAAATTTAAATTATCTAGTTACAATAATGTATATAAATTATATCCATCAGAGGACTATTATGATAATGATGTTGTGATAACTGGTCATAGAGAATATTATGGAAGAGATGTATTTGAGAATGCTTATGGTATGTTATCAGAAAAACAAAAGACTGCAGTTAGTTCTGTAACTCAAACTTCTGATTTCCTTAAGTTTGATAATGGTGAAAATGTAATATGTGCACCTTATAGTGTCCTTGATTATATGGGTATAGGTGGTGTTACAAAAAGAATGGACGGATATTTCTGTGCTATACCTTTACCAACAGTATTCTATTTAGAGGAAACTAAAGCTCCAGCAGATTATGCTAAAACTAAAGTATTGGTTCCTGGTGTTATATTTGCTGAATATTATATTGAAGGCTATGATGCACCAATAGAAATGACAAAAAGAGTAGAAGAAACAAATTATCGTATTGATAGCGACTTAGTTGATGGAAATTATGATGTAGAACTTGTAAATATTGCTGCTATGAATATGAATGCTTATATTGATTATGGTGATATAGATGAATCTGTATTACTTGGTACTGATTTTTCAACAGCATATGATGCAATATATGAAAATGCTCAAGGTACTGAGTGCTCAGTTGCTTATGCTAATGTAAAATCTATTCCTTCAATGAAAGTATCAGGTGCTGGAATGAGTAAAATGTTTGCAGGAGTTAATTATTGCTACTTCAGTTTATTCAATGAAAAGGGTACTGTTAATATAGAAGTAAGTACTACTGTTAATGATAAGAACTCTATTACTACAACTACTAATAATACATTAAAATATAAAGTATTAGTTAAAAATACTGGTACAGTTGATGCAATTGATAATCAAATTATTAGTAAATTACCAGAAGGATTTAAATATGTTGAAGGATCTGCTAGTAATGGTGGAGTATATAATGCTAATGATAATACTATTACTTGGAGTGTTCCTAAATTAAGAGTTGCTAATGATATGGTTCTATCATATGATGCATATGCTCCAGAAGGAGTAAGTAGCTTAAAAAGTTATATTGGAGAAGCTTATGCACAAGCATTTGGAATGAATAATAGAATTGAAAGTAATAAGACAACTGTTAATTTAATGCTTAATCCAAAAACTAGTGCTCCAATATATGGAATACTTATCACATTACTAATTGCTTGGGGTGTAGCTGGTTATCTATTCTTATATAAGAAATACTTTATGAAGAAAAAGAAAATAAATAGAAAGAGAAAAGCTGCTGCATAATAGCTTTTCTTTTTACTAGGAGTTGATTTAATGGCTAAAATGATGAAGAACAATTATTTTAAACTTATTCTAAATATTGTTCTATTAACTATAGGTGCATTAATTGCAGCAGTAGCATTAGAAGTATTCTTAATACCTAATACTATTCTAGATGGTGGAGTTACGGGTATTTCAATTATTATTTCCAAATTAAGTGAAATACCTTTAAGTATATTAGTACTAGTATTAAATATTCCATTTATCTATGTTGGATATAAGAATTTAGGTAAAAGATTTTTAGGTAGAGCAGTATACTCTATGGTTATGTTTTCTATATTCTTACATTTATTTGAGAGTGTTGATGCTTTTACTGATGAAATATTACTAGCTACTGTCTTCGGTGGAGTTATATTGGGAGCAGGAGTTGGAATAGTAATAAGATTTGGTGGCTGTGTTGATGGTACTGAAAGTGTTGCTATTGTAATTAGTAAAAAAACCAATTTATCAGTAGGACAAGTAGTATTAATATTTAACTTATTCATCTATACAACCGCAGGATTTATGTTTGGTTTTGATAGAGCAATGTACTCTTTACTTACATATTTTATTACTTTTAAAGTAATTGATTTAGTAAGTGAAGGTTTGGAACAAGCCAAAGCTGCTATGATTATTACTGATAATGGAAAAGACTTATCTAAAGCTATATACAAAAAACTTGGTAGAACAACCACAACAATAAAAGGTAAAGGCTTAATCAGTGGAGAAAAAGAAGTACTTTATTGTGTTCTTACTAGAATTGAAGTATATGAATTAAGAAAATTAGTAGAAGAGATGGATGATAGTGCCTTTATCTCAATAAGTGATGTTACTGATATAATTGGTAATCATATTAAGTCAACTAATAAAATTAAAAAGCTTACAAAAGATTAAGAAATTAATCTTTTTTATTTTGTTATTAATATAATGTTTTAATCTAAGTAATTATATATTATAATTAATATGGAGGATATAAAATGTTAAAAAGAGAATTAAATTTAGAGGCAAAAGAATTAATTATTGTAGTCGATATGGTAAATGGATTTTGTAAAGAAGGAAATCTTGCTTCACCTAGTATGATGAAGATAGTACCTAGACAAATAGAAGTATTAAAAAAAGTAAATAAAGATCAAGCTCAAATTGTTTTTATTAGAGATTGTCATACTACTAATAGTGTTGAATTTAAAACATTTGGAGAACATTGTTTAGATGATACACTTGAGGTAGAAGTAATAGATGAATTAAAAGAATTTGTAACTTGTGAATATTATAAAAATTGTACTAATTTTATGTTTTCAGAAGAATTTGTAGAAGATTTAAAGAAGTATAAGAACTTAGAGAAAGTATTAATAATGGGTGTATTATCTGATATATGTGTTAAAAATGGAGCTATTAGTATTAGAAATTATTTTGATCAGCATAATCTAGATATAGAAGTGTGTGTCTTTGAAGATTTAATTGATACATATGATGCAGCTAATCATAAAAGTGATATAATTAATGAAGATAGTTTAAAAGATATGGAGAGTAATGGAATAATTAGAATAAAGGGGAGATAATTGTGAAGAGAGAATTGTGTGTAGATTTATATGAATTAACTATGGGACAAGTTTATTTTGATAATGGAGAAAAAGATGAAAAAGCTTGTTTTGATGTATTCTTTAGAACTAATCCTTTTAATGGAAACTATAGTGTATCTGGTGGACTAGATAAAATAATTGAATTTATTAAAGAACTTAAATTTGATGAAGAAGATATTTCTTATTTAAGAAGTCTTAATTTATTTAATGAAGAATATTTAAGTTATTTAAGTAATTTTAAATTTAGTGGAGATATATATGCTATAGAAGATGGTACTATTATCTTTCCTAATGAACCTATTATTACGGTAGTAGCTCCTAAAATTGAAGCACAATTAATTGAAACAACTCTTCTTACTTTATTTAATTATGGAACTTTAGTTACTACTAAAGCTGCTAGGTTAGTAGAAGCTGCTAATGGGCGTCCTATTATGGAATTTGGTACTCGTAGAAGTAGAGGATGTGAAGCAGCAGTAGAAGCTGCTAAATATGCTGTTATAGGTGGATTTAGTGGTACTAGTAATGTAGAAGCTGCTCGTAAATATAATTTACTTCCTATGGGAACAATGGCACATTCTTTGATAGAAAACTATGAAGATGAAAAGGAAGCATTTTTAAATTATGCTAAGAGTAATCCTGATAATTGTCTCTTCTTAGTAGATACATATGATACTCTACGTAGTGGAGTAGTTAATGCTATCTATGTAGCTGATACATACTTAAAACCTAACAATATTGAATTTAAAGGAATCAGAATAGATAGTGGTGATTTAGCTTATCTTTCTAAAGAAGCAAGAAAACTTCTAGATGCTGCTGGCTATAAAGATGCTAAAATATGCTTATCTAATGGTTTAGATGAAGATACTTTAGTTAGTTTAGATAGACAAGGAGCATGTTTTGATACTATTGGTTTAGGTGATAATATAAGTGCAATTAAAGATAGAGTAAATGGTGTCTATAAATTATCTGCAGTTGAGGAAGATGGTAAGTTATATCCTAGAATTAAAGTTAGTAATGACTCAGTAAAAACAACTAATCCAGGCTATAAGAAAGTATATAGATTTTATGATAAAGATACAGGTTTTGCTCTAGGAGACGTAGTTGCTTTAGCTTATGAAAGAATAAATAAAAATGAATATACTTTAGTAAGTGAATTAGAAGAATGGAAAACTAAATATATTACTAATTATGAAGTTATTAATTTACAAAAACAAATATTTGATGATGGTAAATTAATATACAAATTACCTAGTATAAAAGAAAGACAAAAACGCGTTAAGAAGGAAATGAAGAGTTTATATCCAGAAATCAAGAGACTATATAATCCTTCAGAATACTACGTAGATTTATCAAGTTCATTATTAAAATTAAAGAAAGAAATGTTAAAAGAACATACATATAAAAATATAAAGAACAAAAATAAGAAATAGGTGATATTTATGTTTAATGCTAAAGAAGAAGTAGAAAAAATAATTACTTTTATTAGAGATTACTTTACTAAGAATAATCTCTATGGTGTAGTAATAGGTATAAGTGGAGGAAAAGATTCAGCTGTATCAGCAGGACTATTTACTAAAGCTTTAGGAAGTGACAAAGTAATTGGTGTTACTATGCCATGTCATTCAAATATGGAAGATAAAGAAGATGCTATGAAAGTAGCCAATACCTTTAATTTTAAATTAATTAATGTTGATTTAACTAATACTTTTAATACTTTAGTAAATGAGATAAAAAAGATAGATGGCTATATAGATAGTGATGATTCTAATATAAATGTTAAACCTAGACTTAGAATGAGTACTTTATATTATATTGCTCAAATGTATAGTAAATTAGAAAATAAGACTTATATAGTTGCTGGTAATGGTAATAAGAGTGAAGAGTTTGTAGGATACTTTACTAAAGGAGGAGACTCAGTTAGTGATATAAAGGTATTAAGTGATTTCTTCTGTGATGAAGTAATTAGTCTTGGAAAAGAACTTGGTGTACCAGAAGAAATACTTGAAAAAGCTCCAAGTGATGGATTAAGTGGTCAAAGCGATGAAGATAAATTGGGTTTTACTTATGAAGATATTAAAAAAGTAATTTTAGGAGAAGAAATAGATCCTAATATTAGAGATATGATTATGAATAGGCATAAAGCTAATAGTCATAAATTTAATATTCCGAGTTATAAAAGATGAAATTAGGTGTATATGTAGGAAGCTTTGATCCAGTACATGATGGCCATTACAACGTATGTAGATATTTAATAGATAAAGAAATTGTTGATAAGATATTAGTGATTGCTACTGATGATTATTGGCAAAAAGATGTAATTGCTAGTATAGAAGATAGAATAAATATGTTAAAGTACTATGAAGATGAAAATATAATTATAGATACTAAACATAATAATTATAAATATACTTATCAAATATTAAATGATTTAGAAGAAAAAGATAAAGAATTATATTTAATAATTGGTAGTGATAACTTAGATAAGTTCTTTGAATGGAAAAATGTAGATGATATATTAAAACATAAAATTATTGTTATGAATCGAGGAGAAAAATTAGATGTTTTAGATGATAGATTCATTGTTATTAATGATTATAATTATATCGATATATCTTCTACTGAGATTAGAAATGGTAGTACTAAGCATTTGAAAAAAGAAGTATTAGACTATATAGAAGAACATAAATTATATGGGAGATGATTAAATGCACATAATTATCGCAGGATGCGCTAGAAGTGGTAAAACTACTTTATGCAAGAAAACGAGAGATTTAGGATTTGTTCATTATAAGATGGATTCAGTTAAACGAGGAGTTTGTAAACACTTTAATATTAAAACAGTTGGTTGGACTGATTTTTCTGATGGAGTA
>JAEEGL015037968.1_pt1 | contig 36776 bp, 38 predicted proteins | sample 9134231 | NCBI WGS metagenome assembly JAEEGL01 (sample SAMN16246548, study PRJNA631951) | gut metagenome | biome: gut microbiome; feature: rumen; material: fiber-attached | host: Bos | place: Iran: Karaj | collected 2018-10 | reverse complement strand
CAAATACGGAATTGATATTCTGGACGCATACGTGAACTCTGCTCATTAACTTACCAAAGTCTTTAGAACGTCCAAAGTTCGCTGTCATATCAGAACCGAAAGCCTTAATCATATCATTAAAAGCATAATCAGTAATAATACCAAGTCTGTCACAGATGCTGTATGCTACAGCACAGTTTTCAAGATTCTTCATAAGAGGTGTTAATTTCTCTTCACTCTTAATGCCGGATAACTTAATTTCCTTGCTATGAAGCAATACTTCAGAAGAACCTTCTGTTAATGCTTTTATGGTATCTGCTTCCGACAAGTCATTCTTAACACTTAAAACGCCGGACATTTCGGAATACTCAAAGTCTTTATCCATAGGCTTTAATTCAACCTGAACGTGTCCCTTATCCTTAATGAAATCAATCAAGGTATTTCCTATAAGTTCATAGTTATCAAGATCCATATTAATCTTCTGTTCGTGAATCAGTTCCTTGCCTTCTGTCTGAGATATATCAAATACCGGCGTGGACTTCCAGTTATGATACTGGATATAAGCAAAACCGTTCTTTTCAAAATCGGCTCTTAATTTCTCTTTTTCAGAATCGAGAAGATAATCATTCTTATCAAGGTAATTATCAAGTTTTTCCTTATCTTCTATCTTACGAGGCGGTGTGGCAGTCTCAATATAAATAGCCTTCTCTCCGGCTTTAATAGTTCTTCCTAAAGCCTTCCAAGCACCTGCACCCTTAACCATTGTAGCGTCATGCTTCTGAGCGTAAACAAGTGCTGTATTATATGCGTTATAAGTCTTAAAATTAGCATACAAAGAAAGATACTTCTTAAATTCTTTGCTATCAAGCATTTTGTTTACGTTCTTCTCTACGTTATAACTTAAAATCTGGTGATCCGTAGATAAAGCAACCTTCTTAAAATCAGCGACATTGACACCGTAAGTTTCCTTTATCTTATCAATAAAGAAAGACTTCGAACTTTCCTTTACGGTATCAATATTTGCAATATTATCAAATTCCAGAACCACGGAATTAGGAAGACGAAGTTTTTCAGCATAAGCCTTTATAATTTCGGCTTCGATAGTAACCTTATCTTCAGCAGTAAACTTAAAAGGATCTTTATAAAGAAGACCATATTCGTCATTCTCATTAAGATATTCGCTTTCATCAGCAATATCGCCGTTGTCAATCTGCTCTTCATAATCTTCTCTTTCCATTTCCTGAGAATCATAATAAGACTCTTCCATTTCATCACGCATTTTTTCAAACATAATGTCGTGAAAATCCTTCGGAACTTCGATATTCCATTTAACGTCATAAACTGTTAAATACTGGAATCCCTGAGCCTTAAAGTTATCTTTAACCTTAGTCTCAAACTTTTTATTATTCTTATTAAAAGCCATAGATATTACCTCTCTTTATATTTTTTTAATTACATCGTATAAAAGTTATGTCTGAAAAAATTAATGACATTATATAGACAGGATGCTATAATATAGACACAATATGTTGTAATTAATGAATAAATATAGAAAGGAATTATACTTATGGGAAACGTAGTTTGTATTTTTGATAAAGACTATGATGAAAGGCTGAAATCACATATTGAACCTTCAAGAACAGTTCTTATGAACGAACCTTTTCGTTCTCATTCAGTCAATCCGTATCTTTACTCCGCTTCACCTTTTAACAGGAATGAAAGTGTAAGAAAAGATAAGGATACTGAACATTTAAGAGAACTTCTTGATTTAAGAGTTTCGAATGTTGCTCAGGGCTTAAATGTGATTCAGGAATCTTATTATTATAAAAAGGATAATCCTGACGGAACTTGGGGAAATGTAAAATCAAATCCTGTTGTAAATATGATGTTACCGGAAGGATTTAAAGATAAAGACGGTGAAATACCTGCTCTCTTTAAAAATGAGAATGGTACTATAAAACCTACCAAAGCGTTCTTTATGCTACTTGATCGAATAAATGAATGTGCTGAAAAAGAAAAAGAGATAGCCCGTGACATAGGACGTAAGGAAGGTATGGTTGCCGGATACGAAATAGCAAGAAAATGTGTTAATGAACACGCTAATCTTGATGAAGAAATGAAAAATCCTGCATATCCTGATTATTCACCTAAGATTGACGGAATTATAATAAATAATTCTACAATGACTTCGGATTTAAATAAAAAAATGGCTGAGAAAGCGTTAAATGAAATTTGGGACATTCAGGATAAATACAACATGAATCCTAATGAAAAGATATATTTTGGATAAGACAAAGCCTCTCGATTTGAGAGGCTTTTAAATAGTTTTATAAAATCTTGTCCTATTTTGAGAAGAATTATGAAAATTTCTAAAATTTGAAACTTCAAAATTATAATTTTTACCACGATTAATAAAGTGATTTTTCTTATCCGATTGTGTAAACAACTCAAAGTTCTTATTTGGGTAAAGTTTTTTTAATGCTTCAAGATGTGAAATTGCATTTATTTCTATTTCTTTTATCAAAATACCTTTATTATCAAATTCTTTAATAACATATGTTTTTTCATCTATGTATTTTCTTTTATATTGTTGTTTTTTCTTATATTGATTCCAAAGATCACAATATTTATCCGATATTTGACAATCAATACGTTTGTCTGTTAAAACCACATTCATTAATTTTTCATATTTTTGTCTTTTATTGTAATTTGCATTACGGGAAGCGATATCGTATGTAAATCTGGATGAAATAAATATTGGATATAAACAATATTTAGGCAAAGATTTAATTGTATATTCATCATAGTCATTTATTTTTCCACATTCACATTGACATTTATAATAATTTTCTTTTAGATCAACAATAGTTAAACAACCATATTTTCGACCTATTTCTAAACTCATCTTTCTACTTCCTCTTCCTTGTCTATTATTCTTACGCCTTCTAAGGCATAATCTCTTAATTTATCCACGTATTCAGAAACTTCAACAAACCCCGATATTGTATAACTGAAGCCTGTAGATTTGTCCTTACAATGCTCATAATAAAAACGTCCCATATTATATTTATTCTGAGACTTTATATTGAAAGCATAGGGCTTGTCATCTTGTTTTAAGGCTATAATCAAACGATTACCAAGTATCTTATAAAAAACCTGACGGTCACTTACATCATTTAAGTCTTTGTAATATTCATATAATGAATCAGACACTCTCATAGTCTTATCTGTTGCACAGATCTGACTTCTTAAATTACTGATTCTTTCTGGAATATCTTCTTCATATATTCTGGTAACGTCATAAAAGGCAAAATATAATTCGCCTAAAGCCTTATATATTTCATAAGCCGGTAAGCCTTCTCTTAGGCTTTGTTTATACTGGTCTGAGCAGTTTTCCATCTTCATAAGACGGCTTATCATATCATATTCGTTATAAACGTCCATTTTAGGCTCATATTTACTATTTTTAATACCGTCTATATAAATATTCTCTATGCTGTTTACAACCTTATATAAGAGGTTTACAACCTCATTAGGTGAATATGCTTTGATTTCCATAACGATTATCCTTTCCATACGTTACACTGTAATTATAACATATACTATCTAATATATCTTGTAATTCAAAATAAAAGGAACTTAATCACTAAGTTCCTTTATTGCCTGTTATTTATGTATTTTTAATCTTTCAAGATCAATTACCTCGTTTATATTAAGGGCAATCAACCCCAAAATCCATAAAATAAGAAAAGCATAAACAATCACTGTCATTACCTCTCAACCTCGTCTTTCATATAGTCTTCATATTCTTCTCTTATAGCCTTTTCATAGTCCTTGAAGGATTCGTTATAAGAATGTTCATAATCCCACCTGCAACAAACCCACAAAGCCTTTAACTCGTCTTCACTGAATTTATCAGTTAAGTCATTCCATTCGTCTACTTCATAGTCGTCATTAGTTAAATGCTCTTTTAAGGTTAATTTTCCGGTATCAAGATTTTTTGAAAGATAAAATTCTCTGTAATTGTTATAAATATCGTGTTCCTTAAAGGAATCGCAAAAATCGTGGATAAATTCATCGTAAAAACCTATATCAAAGTTGATATTAGGCTCTTCAGAACCATATTTACTAAACGAATAATCAACATCCCCGATTAAAATATATCCGGACATTTTCTTAAAGCACTCACCGTAAGTTTGGATATCATCAAAGCCATATTCATTCTTAATATACTCAGATACCATATCTTCAAGATATGACTGGTCTTCGTTTGTTAAAGCGTAATCGTAAGTAAGAACATTATTATCCTTACATAAAACCTGATACCAAGCATTGATATCGCCGGTTTCAATGCTGTATTCCAACATAAAAGTAATCTGCTTAAAACCCTTTAATAAGGTATTTTCATTGAAATCCATAAGATCAGCCAGTTTATTTTCATCTATATTAAACTCAGCCAAAATTTCAGACTCGTCATTAAATTCAACGCCCAAATGTCTGTTTACAACCATATCCTTATAATCGGTTTTAATGTTCTTTATAAAATCTTTAACGCTCATATAAAAACTCCTTATCCTATCATTCCTCTGTCATCAACCTCTAAAGGCTCATAATCATAATCATCATCGTAGTTTTTATCTATTGTATTGTCATTAAGTTCTATTTCGCCTAAATCCTGAAGTTCAATATCTTCAACTTTTATATTCATATCCTTTAAAATTACATTTAAATCGGATATTAAATCGCTCTTATGATTGGCTATATCTGATTCCTCAATAAAGCCAATACCTTCTTCAATCTCCGTTAATTCAATTTCTTCATCCCCCGGATCATAAAAAGTTGCAGACCATTCCTCAAAGGTAAAAGCCACTTTTATTTCAGCAGAACAATCAATTTCCAAAGAATTATCATCAATCACTGAACTTCCGGTAACTTCAACTTCACTTTCGCCTAAATAATCGGATATTAAATCCATCGTTTTTTCAAAAGGGGAATTATCATACTCAAACATAGTAGTTTCGTCATCAGGAATTCTGTCCATTTTAAGTATTAATTTATAATCCTGAGAAGCCAATGCAGTACCTTTTCCTGTAGAACTCATACTCGTTTCTCCTTTAATTAAACTATTCATTCTATAACATCGTATAAAAGTTATATTTATGTTGTAATTTATGTTTAATCTCTATTATGATTAAGAAAACAAAGGAGCGTTTTAATGAAAAAAGTTATTATTCTTACTTCCAACGAAAATATTTATTCAGTAAATTATGAACAATTGGATATCGAATATCTATGTAAATTAATTGGTGCGAAAGGATTGAAATTCTTAGACCAAAGAGAATGTGGTATAGACAGTTACACATCTGATGAACCAATAATATATGGAATTTTATTCAATAAAGAACAATCCGATTTAAAATATATAAACGCTTTAACTTCAGGCGGTTTAGGGCGTTGTATTTATGGGGATGTTATTATTATTAAAGATTGTCGAAAAAATCCGGATGACGATTTATATACAAATCTTTCCGGTTTTGAGGACTCAGACGATCCGAATGAAATCACAGAATGTTTTTTGGTGGAAAGATGTTTTAAAAATATAAAAAATAAACATAAACAATTTATCAAAGAACTGCATGAAGAACATGACAAAAAAGACGATTCTGATAATAAACCTTTCGGTACTATTGATTATTAAAGAGGCGGTTAATCCGTCTCTTTTTTATTTAATATTTTATATGAAGCATTTATTTTATCTGTAAACTCATTTGAGAGTTTATCTTTACTATTATCAGGATGAAAGGCTTTTACCAAAGCATTTCTATGCTCTTTAAGTTCTTCCTTTGTATAGTCTGCATTAAGCATTAAAACGCCTCTTGCCAAAGTTATATCTTCGCTGTCTTCAAGTTGTTTTCTTAATTTATCAAGTTCTGAAACCTTTTCTAAAATAAGTTTTCCTTCAGCGTATTGATTTTCAATAGCCTGATTTAACATTGACCTCATAAGAGATATTGTTAAAGGCTCTTCTGCTTTAACAGAATTCTTGATCATATCCACTTTTACATTACATAACTCTCTTACCTTTATAATACCCTTAAAATACAGTCCGCAATTAAGTCTAAACGAAAATTCAACGTCACAATATACATTTGTTCCTCTTTCTATTAAACGTATATTAGTAGGTTCTATAAATATTTCCGACATATCCATAATGGAAAATATATTTCTGTCTTTTTTGCCTTTAACACTTATTAAAGCGTGGTTTTCATCAAGGTAAAAATTACCTAATCTGGCGGTTTCAGTAAAATTTCGAGATTTTTTCTCACAAGAGTTCTTATAAAGCCAGTTTATCTGATCTTCACTCATTCTTTTATAGGAAAACAAATTAGGCAAAGATTTCTTACAGTCGCTACATACGAATCCATAATAATATCTTCGCCCAAATCTTTTTTCTTTTTTACACAATATACAGGTCTTCATCGTTCAATTTCATTTAACTCATTTGTATCTATTTCTTTCGGTTGTGGTATATAAGATATTCTTATATCACCCTTAGAAGAAATGTAATATTTTATTTCTTTTAGATCCTTAGGAATCTCTTTCACTTCTTCATAACTGATTCGCTCAATTTTTTCTAATCGGGTAGAATACAAACACCCGATAAGAGCCATAAGATTTTCCTTATTGCCTCTTATAAAATACTTTTCAAACCGGTCAAAAGCACTTCGAATATATATTTTAAATATCTGTTCATTTTTATTATCCATAATTATTCCTCTCAACTTTCTTTCATATACTTCTCTATCAAGCCTTTCATCTGGTCTAAACAACTTTGAAAAGGTTCTTTAGGAAGATTATGATAATCAATCTTTCTTAAATACCACTGATACTTACTGTCGGCATACCAAAGCATTTCTGACTGGTTATTTTTCTTCAAATAATCCTTAAAGGTATAATAAGTACCCATTACACTGTCATACAGTTCTTTAGGTTCTATATCTTTAAAAACAACCGATAATTCATAATCATTTATTATTACCGGCGTTTCATACTCATTACGATATACGTATTCCTGTAAGGTGCTAATAAAGATAAAGGAAAATAACGGATCGTTACATAATTCAAACATACCCGGTGTTTTCCAGTCTTCTGTTTTCTTTAAATTAAGGTCAAGCAAATGAATAAGACCAAACATATGAAATTTTTGATATTCAAGATACATTAAAAGATTACGCTTGTTCTTTTTCAGATTATCTCTATCAAAAGTTACAAGCGTAGGATAAGAGCCAAACTTTTCCCAAAGTTCAGGTTCACCGTCTTCTTCTAAATAATCTTTTACATAAATTTCAATCATATTATTACCCGAAAAATATACTTACAGTAGATAGTCCCATTACAAAAAATGCGATGCCTATAAGAATATTACGTAAAAGAAAACTTCCTGTCTGCGTAAATACATAACAATCCAAAACTAAAATACCTATACCGACAGCCAATAACATTACCGGCGTGTCGCTGTTTAACAACTTTTTCCAAAATTTCATATTCTACCACTCATTCTCTGCAAAGTTTGTTACTATGCGTAGATTTTCCTTGTTCTCTATAACTTGCTTTAAGTCTCTTTAAATCACGAACAATTTCCTCAACCGAAGGCGTTTTGCATAAAGGTTTTATATGATTTAAGTCTAATTTTAAGTTATTAGAACTTACTGTTTCGTCAATATAGTTTTTCATAGTCAAAACCTCTCTTTATGAATTTCTATAACCGTCTTTTTATACGGCAACCGGAATATTCTTAAACTGTTCGCCGTATTTATAATCCTCAACGATTAAATCGTCTACTGTAAAGTCATAAAAATCCTTGATTTCGGGATTTAAACTTACCTTAGGTGCAGGATATTCTTCTCTTTCAAGAAGTTCCTTTACCATAGGAATATGCCTGTCATAGATATGAGCGTCAGCGATTACGTGAACAAGCCTTCCGGGAGTCATCTTTGATACCTGAGCAATTGCCATAAGCAAAATTGCATACTGGGCTATATTCCAACCATTTGCAACAAGCATATCCTGAGAACGCTGATTTAAAATGGCATTTAAAACAAGTTCGCCGTTCTCTTTTGTTACGTTATATGTCATTGAATATGCACAAGGATCTAAATGTCCAGTATCAAGATTATGAAACTGATAAATATTCGTCATAATACGCCTTGAAAAAGGCTGTGTTATTAACTGGTTAAGAACATTATCAATCTGGTCTGTTTCCTTACCCTTTAACTTAAATTTCTCACCAATCTGATAACCATAAACAGTTCCGATAGAACCATTTTCATCAGCCCATTGATCCCAGATATGAGAATGTAAATCCTTAATATTATTTGATTTTAACTGATAAATCCAAAGCATTTCGTCCCACGCCTTCTTTAAAGCAACCGGACGAAGTGTAATTGCCGGAAATTCTTTTCTTAAATCATAAGTATTGACAACACCAAACTGCTTAATTGTATAAGCAGGTGTTCCGTCTTCCCAATGCGGTCTTACTTTCTGATCTTTTGTATCTGTACCATTTGTTAAAATATCTCTGCAAGTTTCCTTAAATAATTTGTCAGCGTAACTCATTTTACTTTCCTTTCGTTTATACTTTCTTAAAATAATCCTACAAGTTTTATTTCTGCATCCTCTTTTAACTGAGATACAACCAGATTAAGAAGCAAAGGTACTGAAATACCATTTCTTTCTGCAATACGTTCAAGTTTCTTAATATTATCTTCAGTGATAGTATTATGTAAATGAACTTTTACTACCGTATCAACCGGTCTTGCAAAAGGTATTTCTTCCTGTTTCTTTTCTTCTTTAGTCTTATTTGCTACTGCTATAGCGTTATCCTTTAATTTAACGGTATCCATACTTTCGTTTCCTTCCTTACTTTCAACGATTTCCTTTGTTTCCGTATTCTTTTCATATTTATCCTTATAGGTATTCTGATCCATAAACAACTTTTCAGGATTCTTGATATCATAAAGTTTGCAAATCTTAACAAATTTATCGTAAGGTGGATACCAACGACCTCTTTCATATCCGCTTACAGTTCCTTTAGGGAAACCTAATTTTTCATCAACTTCAACCAATGATAAATTCTTATGAAGTCTCTTAATAGCCAGATTTAAACCGAATACTCTTAAACACTGGATTCCTTTGTCTTTTTCAGAAAAGGACTGACGCTTATGAATTCCCATTTGCTTAAATTTGGAAGAAATATCCGATTCACTTACGTTAAACTTCTTAGCAATTTCCTTATTGCTAAGTTCCATATAGTAATACTTTTTAAGTTTAAATTCTTCTTCCTTAGTCCATTCTATTCTTCCGTTTGATTCAGGAATATCGCTATTCTTATCAAGAATATCAATATTCTTGCTCTGCTCTTTTAAACCTGCTAACAAGTCCTTGCAGAACTGGTCTTTAAGATCTAAATTAAACATATCTGCTATATCTTTTTCACTTAAACCTTCTTTAAAACTATCAAGAATAAGTTTTGTATCATCTTTTGAAATTTGAAACATTTTTATACCTCATAAAAAATTAGATTATGTGTTTATTACATAATCTAATTATAACATATATTATTTAATTTATCTTGAAATATAAAATTAAATTAAAAACTCTTAACTGCCGTACTTACATCAGAACCGGTAATCTGATACCGGGTTTGGGGTGTAAATGTAGTAGCGTGTTTATCTAATGCATCTTCAAATATATTACGCACAGTTCTACCGTTACCAAAGCCTTTTAATCTTCGTTCTTTATTTATTCTTATCTCGAAATTATCCACCGCTTCGCTTGTAGGTACGAAACCTTTATTATTACACATTGATATAAATATCTCTTTAAGTTCTTCGTCTGTATAATCAGGGAAATCTATAAATTCCTTGATTCTTGATTTAAAGCCTTCATTCTGGTCGATAAGCCTTATCATATCGTTCTTATAACCGGCTAATATACAAATAAACCTGTCTCGGTTATCTTCAATCTCTTTAATAAGAGTTGATATAATATCAGCCGAATAAGCACCTTCAGCCATAGCATAGGCTTCGTCTATAAACAAAACTCCACCATAGGCTATCTGAGTTACATATTTCGTCTTTACGGCACTGTTTTCACTTGCCTTGAAGAAATTACCATCAACCTCAATAATCTTATTCTGAGGGATATATCCGTACTTATACAAAGCACCTGTAAGAATTCTTGCCGTCTGGGTTTTACCAGTACCTGCTGAACCTAAAAACAAGAAATGACGACCTGACATATAATTGGTTCTATCTTTCTTCTTTTTCTTCTTGTTTTCATACTTTTCAAACTTCATACGGCTTATCATTTCGTTTAATTTAGTCTTAACCGGAACTAAGCCTATCATAGCGTTTAAATCCTCTTCAGGATTATTACTACCCTTCTTGGTAATGGATTTTACAACCGAAGTGGATAAAATACGTTCCAAATCTTCAGTTTTAATTAAATCCATAGCCTCACGTTCTTTACGGGTAAGGTTTTCATACTTTTTCTTTTTACTGCGTCCAAACTCGTCATATTCATTAGCCTGAATAGCCTCGTTTAATAAACGCTTCATCAGGACTGCTGTACCTGAATAAAGAAGAATTGATAATAAGAAAACGCCGAATGACACCCATAAAGTAATGCGTATTTTAAAAACATAATCATCTACTATTTCCGCTTTTTCTGCTTCTGACATAAAATAATAATTTATATTCTCGTTAACCTGCTTTTCCATATAGGACTTTTGCTCGGCATAATGAAAAAGATTATACGCAAAGTAAAAACCTGTTCCGAAAGGTATTACCAGAAGAATAACGGAAAAGACAACAATTAAAACATATGAAATTTGCGGATTCTTTTTTATAAAATTACTCATATTCATTTCCTGTCTTTACAATAAGTGATAAGCGTTTTTGTTATAACAAAAACCTTTATAATAAGCATCTTTGTGTTTTTCTTTTAATTCTGAATCGGTATTTATGTGAAATTTACGCCATTTATTATTTTTAATATAAACATAACCGCAATTTACAGGTATCATTTCAAGGTTTACTTTTTTAGATTTTCTTTTAGTTAAAACTCCTAAATCTACCAGTTTATCTACATCATCTGAAATTAAATTAAAAAGATATATATAATCTGAATTATTAAGCAAACAATAATAATTACTATCTGTCAAAAAATCACCGAATTTCTGAGATATACCTGTAAAAACTGCCCGGTTCTTACGAAACCGCTTTACATACGTCTTAATTCTTTCTGTTACAGGCATATTTATTAAAATTTGCAAATCTTCAAGATAAACATAAGTTGTGTGTCCGTTATTATAATTTTCTTTTATTTTATTCATAACATCAATTAAAACGCCCATATACATTACACTTTTTATACCATGAGAAATATCGCTGATGTTATAAACAGTAAATCTGCTTTGACCAGTAAAATTCTTACCATTTAAACAAGTATAAAGATATGGTTCTATAATCATTTTAATTTTTTCTGATGATAATTCGTGATATAAATTTGTAAGAATAGGACTTTTATCTCTGTTTATATAATATGCAGAACCGTTTTTAAAAGCCTCTAAAGGAATACTATCGAAATACGTATCATATATTGAAGACATAGCCTTTTCAATATCCTTAATTTCTTCAATGCTTAATGTTTTATTAGCCATCATTTCTATCAAGGATATGATTTCATCTGTTTTATCAGAAATATAGTAATTTTTATCCTCACCATAAACATCAAATTTGATAGCCAAGTCCAAAGGATTAACTGTTTTTTCATTTAAGTTAATATAAGTTCCTTCGAGTTGATCACAAAACTGTTTATAATCTCTGTTCGTATCAACAACAATAACGTCAATATCTTTTCTTGTTGCAAGAAGTGCTGTTATTTCTCTTTTTACGAAAAAAGTTTTTCCGCAACCTGCTCTACCAAATAATAATGCGTGACCACCGTTTTGCAAATTTCTTTTTATCATAAAGTCACCTCAATAAAATATGATTATCTTCTTTAAATCGTTATCAACAATAAAATCCCGATATGTTTTGTCTTTAAGTATCTGATATCCTGTCTCATTTGAAATATCCTCGTCTTCAGACAGTACGCATACATATCCGTTTGCTTCGTAATTGGATATCATTTTTAATCGGATATTTTCCTTCTTTTGTATTTCTTCAGCAACGTAAGCGTCTTTTGCCTCATTACAAAAATGATCGCCAACCAGAAAAAATATCAGAAAAACACAAACCAAAAGAATGAATATGTGGGAAATATTCACATCTTCGCAACATATATAACTCATAAGAACACAACCGAAAACTACTGCAAGTATTAACAATATTGATATTCCAACTATTATTAAACCTAATAATAAAGGTCTGTCCATAAACCAAAATCTGTAAAAGTCTTTCATATTATCTCTTTTCTTCTGTAATTATATCATATATTCTGTAATTATTCTCCTATTTCTATAGGTTCAACAACAACTGGCTTTGTTAATTCAACATTCGCTTTATCTTTTATATCCTGTGTCACCCAGACTTGTTTTAGTACATAATGATCGCTATGCTTTATCTTTGTTCCTTTTTTAGTTTCTTTCCAAGTATGCTCTATTATTGCTTTGTTGCAAGGGGCATTTACAGAAAAATCATCTGCTTTTATTGTGTAACGTAAAGTATAAGGTGCAACATCTTCAACTGTAATTGAAAAATAATCTAAAACAGAACCGGCATTATAACCGCCCTGTGCTACTTTTCTTTCAATAACAAAAGCATCTGCTTCTATAACTTCTGATTTGTCTATATCTTTAACAAAAAGAGCAAGTACACAAAGACATAAAAGACATAACCAGAAAATAACAATCATTATATATTTAACATCTTCATTATCACATAACAATGCAGTGAATAATACTATTATAATTATTCCCAATAATAGAATACCCCAAATATTAATCATGATTAATCTCCTTTAAATATACAGACGGATTACTGATACATTCGTCTATATATGAAAAATCTATAATGCCATTTACCTGCCTTTCAATAAAAGCATAAATCAATTCACCCGAAGGACAATAAATCTTATATTCTTGTTTATGATTTATATCCTTATCAATAAGTTTTACAAAGATATAATCGTTATCAACTATTGAAAAAATTATCTCCGGAAATTTCAAACAATTCACATTAAAATCTAAATCTTTTAACTGAACCAAAGATTCATAGAAAGGAAGAGATTTTCTGAAATTTACCTTCGTCTGTTCAACAAATTCTTCATTGAGTTCTTCATCATTTTCCCAAACCTCATCATATTTATATACCCAAGAATCTATGGTCAATCCTGATTTTTTAATTGCGTCAAAAAACTCTTTTCTTGATGTATTTAATAAATCTTCTGCGTTACCGCAAATAATCATTGAAGAAATCATTAAAAAGAATGGAATAATTGCAATTATAAGGCTTAATATTACCGGCAAATCTTTCATTATACTAACAAGAAGTGAGATAAAAATCATATCTAAAAGAATTAAAGCAAAAGACATATACGGGAATCTTTTTGTTGTTTCTGCTTTCTTTTTGTTTCTTGAATAATCTCTATTCAAAGAACTGTCTTCTAATTCTTCTACTTTATACAAACATATACTTTCATATGCCTCAGGTGTAAATTTAGGAAATATGATTTCTTTTATGTTTTCTCTTTGCATTATAACGCCTCTTTCTTCTTTTTCTTACCTTCTATCTGTTCTATATACTCTTTAAGGTCTTTTTCTGCTTTTATCTTAAAACCTTCTACGTATTCATCAAAATATGTGAAATCATTTTCTATTGCCCTGAAATAGTCGCTCTTTAAGGTAGGAATATACAAAGTATCAAATACATATCCGTTAACGATTATATCTATTTCAACAGACAACATAGAATCTGCTTTTTGAGAATCCCAACCTTTAAATTTATACTCAACCTTCATTCCTTCAGGTATGGTTTTTAGAACATCAAACTGTTCAGTTCTTCTCTTTAAAATGTTACAGAGTCGATTATCGTATTCAACATAAGCCTGTTGTCTTGAATCAAGACTTACAACATCATTGTCTCTGTTAAAATTATAAATATAATTTGTATATCTAACACTATCCGAAGATTCGTACATACCGAATCCTATAAAGAACATCATTGACATACCAAAAAGTATTCTGAATACCGTTTCTGTTTCATTACACAAAGAATGAAAAAAGAATAATCCGAATATTACAGCAATTATCCAAAGAATTGTTGCAAGAACAATAGATATATGCAATCCACGATAGTTAATATTATCTACTCGTTTTGCATATTCATTCTGATAATCTATTAAGTCTTGATAAGTCGTTTTTGGTAACTTTATTTCGCTCATATTTATTTCCTCTCTTACACTATTTTCTTTCTTACACCCATACAGTGTGGACACTGTAAGTCGCTTGATTTATTTAAGTTACCGCAATAATTACAAACCCAAGTATCTTCAAGATCTCGTTTCTTATTATTAATTATTTCTGCTTTTCTTCTTTTTTGTTCTTCATATTCAGCATTGTCTTTATCTATCTGTTCAAGCATTTCTTTGACCTGAGAATTTAAAGTAATGCAAAATAAAGCAAATTCTTCTTCAGCCATACCAAAGGTTGACTTAAATTCAAGATAATCAAATCCGGTAAAGTTTTTAAATTTACTTGTACTGGATACGAAGTTTTTCAAATCGTCCATTGAATATTTATCTGAATACTCAGGGAAATTATATTTTAAACTTTCAAACGAATAATTTAACAAGTTACGTTTATTTTTCTTATACTGGTTTTCTTCAAACTCGGATTTCATAGTCCAAACTGCTGTTTCTTTATACAGATTCATTATATTTGTATACCAGTTTGTCTTGATATTAACTATCCAACCTGTTATTGATATTATTATCGTGACAACAAATAATAAGAACAACGATATTGCTACTAAATTATTCTTTACCGGCTGATCTTCTGATAATAAGAAGAAACTTAAAAGAGCAAAAGGTATAAGCATAAAAATTATGCTTCCACCGACAAATAATGACAGATAAAATGTTCTGAAATAATCTTTAAATGATAAATTCAGTTTTAAATTATTTATCTTAGCATAATCTCTTATGTAATTGTTATACAAGTCTTCAAATTCGTTTGTTATTATGTTGTTTTCATTCTTTATTTTCATTATAATTCTCCTTTAATGTAATTTAATTATAACATTTATTATTTAATCTGTCTTTGAATATAAAAAATAAAAGTACCAAAATAGGTACTTTTATTAGCAAATTAAATATATATAATTTTCTTTCTCTAATAATAAATTTTACATTTTGTAAAAATCATCAGCCGAACCGTAGCCGGAATTATTGTTATTGTCTTCGTCTTCATACGGATCGTAAGAAGGCTTATCTTCTTCGACTTCCATTTCGGCTCTCATAATATCAACATACAAAGCAAGGATTTCGTTTGCCCTGTCCCTTACCTTTGTAATAGTAAGCCTCGAATTATTCTTATCAGACCAGTCCTGATTAATTCGAAGAGCAACTTCAATTTCTTTTGCCTTATCTGCTATAACCAATAACTGTTCGCCCTCATACTGTTCGAATTCTGCTTGATTCATATAATCCATTCCTTCCTTTGTATACCTGTTTAACGCCCTTTAGTTACGAAGTAACTACCCGTAAGGGTTAGGGCGTGTGGAACTTGCCCTTCAGCGTAGCCATCATTTTAAATACCAGATACAAACTACCGGATCGTCTTCATTATCAAAAAATGACCAGTAATCGTGACCATTTACATATATAAAATGTCCATATACACATACACAGGCTCTTTTATCATTATCCTTTAAGAAATCCTTTAAAGGAAATCTGTTAACTCTGTTATAATAAATCTTCTTTTCAACGTCTAATAAGCCTCGTATATACTTATTTTCATCATTAAGGGATAAATATCCGTCCGGTTGTAAACCTTCCGGTAATGAAGCATTAAAAGGCTTCTTATATATATCTTCATAGGCACAGCCCGTTCCGACATAAGAACAAGGTTTATGTGAAAATTTTTCATCAGGTACTATTCTCATTTTTTAACTCCTTTTGCCAAATACTTGCGATTTCAAATTTATAACAAATAATTATCAACTAAGAAATTCAAAAACATACCACCGGCGAAGGTGAATATAAGAATTCCCCAGAAAGTAACACAGGCATTAAGCCATTCGTCAACAGTTGTAATATTAGGGAAAAAGTAAGGTTTTATTGCGATAATAAAAACAAACGCTTCAGCAATAAGAAACAATCCGAATAATACTGCTGTAAAGTTTCCCCAGAAAAGTTCTTTCTTTATTCTTTTATCCTGTTCTTCTTCAGTTAATTCCAACTATTTCTTTCTTTTTGCCATATATAAAACCTCTTAAAATATAACTTAATTATATTTTAATTATAACATATACTCTTTAATAAATCTTGTAATTAAAAATAAAGGACGCTGTAGTAAGCGTCCTTTTAATATTATTCTTTAGTTTCGGTTTCAGGATTATCTTCAGAACCCGTATCTTCTTTGACAGGCTCTGTTTCTTCTTTAGGAAGTAATCCTAATTTATCAAGCAGTGTATTATCAAAGATAAATTCCCCGTCTTTATTTTGAACTACGCTATCACCCGGTATTAAAACATTACCGTCCACGTCAGTTGCGTCACCGTTATCATTTACGTAAATTGTTGTAGTACCGTGAATAGATCCATCACCATTTACATATTTAACTTCAACTTCGTGTAATGGGTGAAGCAAAAGCATTGTTTTATCCTGAATAGAACCGTCTGATTTAAACTCTATGATTTCAACCTTATCTGACAATTTATTCTTGTTATAAATAGTCATATCAGAACCGTCAAATGTAATATAGGTATCATAATAACCTTCTTCAAAAGGATATTCCAATACCCAGTCAGCCGTTATATCGTCTATATGGGTAAAAATCGAATCTCTTAAATTATACTGATTTGCAATATCGCTGTTTTCTGTAAGATACAACGAACTTGCTCTTGAACCAAATACATTTTCAAGAACTTCTTCGCCGGTGTCTTCAATCTTTTCGTCCATATAAACCGGTAATATGGCATCACTTAATCTTGAATAAGCAAAAGACGTAATCTTTGCATTTTCCAAAGGATTAAAATCATTTTCCATAGTACCTTCAAGAGTTTCATAAGTTACATATAAACGCTCTTTGGAAGTCTGAATTACAAATGAATTTGTATTCTTCTGTCTTCCGTACTCAACCAGTTCTTCACACGGATTAAGTTTTTCGTCACCTGTAGCGTCAGTATAAACATCTCGTTTTTTCACAGTAGCCATTTTCTTCATCTGAAGCCAATCGTGATTAGCATCGAACATACAAGTTACTTCATAAGGAATCTGCAAAGCATATTCACTTTGTATGTAAGGAACAAATCTGTCGGGTACTGTATATGATATTCGATATAAATTTGCTGATACAGGATCTTTTTCAATATTAAAGTAATTTGTGATATAAGGCTTTATATAATTACCGTTTTCATCATAAAAACATAGATAAGTAGCCTGATAAGCCGTATCCCAATCTGTTTCAAGTTCATTGAAATACTGAGTATCCGCAAATTGATCCGTTACCAAAAAATTATTCTTAAACCATAAGAAATTCTCATTATTCCAATAATCCGAAGGACTTGTCTGTATAATGGAATCATTCTGAACCTGATTAAAACTTTCAACTATTGCAACTATCTTAGTCTTAATAGCCTCAGTTCTCATATAACCGCCACGATAATCGTTCTGGTTAACTTCCATTAAAGCCGACTCTTGCTTTTTCGCATCTATAGCCTGTTGTTCTTTCTCTTCATTAGAAACACAACCGGTTAAGAGGCTTGTGAGCATTAAAGTCGATAACAATATACTTAATATCTTTCTCTTTTTCATAGTTATTTCCTCTCTTATAAAGAAAGGGAGCGTTTAAACTCCCTTTCCTAATCTGAATCTTAATCAAATAATTAAGAGATAACGCCGGGTGCGATAACTTTGATAATCGACTTAGCGGCGATTAACAACGCACCTACAAGCATAAAGATAATACCCTTTGTCTTTGCCTCAGGCTGTTGCTGAATGAATGACATAGCGAATTCGTACATACCGTAAACAAGAACACCGATACCAACGAATCTTGTGATTGTAAGAGCAATACCGATAATGTTACCCATCATTGAAATTGCGTCTACATCGCCAGAACCGATATTAACCTTATCAAAACCTGAAGCCTGAACTCTTAATGCAGTCATCTGAGCAGTAGCCCAAACTGCTGTTGCACCCATAGCCACGTTTCTTGCACCTGCACAAACCTTAGATAATACCTTTTTACCATTTTCTTTAATTGCGATTGTCTTCATAATCGTTTTCTCCTTTATTATTCATTTTATAATTATTCTTTTTACTCTCTAATTATGTTTTGAATAAACAGTCACCATTAAGTAAAAAGATAGTTACCTTAAATACCTAATTTGTTAGCCTTTTTAAGTTCATTCTTAAATTCAGGACTGGTTCTGTCGATCTTAAAATCAGATAATAAATCATCCCCGGTAAAATATTCAACACCGTAAACTTTTACAAGGTCTTCATAATTAAGTTCAATCTCGTCTTCACTCTGATAACTTAATGTATATACTGAAGGCTTTACAAAAGTTTCCTGAATATAAGTCTTGCAAAACTGCCAGAATGTTAAACCAAAAGGCTTAAAGAATCCAAAAACAAGAGGTATTGCCATAGGGAAAATCATTAGATAATAATTTATCTTTTCAAAGCCTAATACCTTCTTTTCAAGAAAGAAGATACCTGCACCCAAGCCTACGGCTAAAGCCAAGAAACCGGCTTCCTTAAATGAAAACATACCTAAGTCTTTTGTTTTTACTTTTCGAATATCCTTATTGATTATAATTTCCATAATACTTACCTCTGTAATTTTATATTTTATTTTCTAACTATACGCCTAAAACTTCATTACAAGCCTGTTTAATCATACTACAAGCACCAAGTTCGGCGAATAATATAACTATTGCACCTAATAAACCAACTACCATACAAAGAACCTGAACAATAGTTGAAATTCCAGAACCAACTATTAATGAAGTACCAATAGTTCCGAAAATCTGACCGATCCAACTCGTTGTACCTGTTGTAGGAATCATTCCGTCAACAACACTCGGCATAAATCCTATTGTTGCTTCCAAAACTTCCTGACAGAAACCTGCACCTATTTTTAATATAAGAATCATTCCACCGCCATAAAGAACCAAAGCAAGTAGTTTCTTTATATATCTGATAGCGGTTGAATCCATTCCTTTATATACGTCAGCAAAAGCAATAGGGGCGAAGCCTACTCTTAATACGAATTCAAGTTTTCTGACAACTGCATTGTAAGCCATAACTGCTGTAGGAACTAACGCTATAATAAATACTACAAACATAGCCAGACAACTTATAAGTGCAGTCCATATATCCATACTCATAGCCATACTTACAACCAAAGGGTTCATTTCCGAATAATCTGCACTACTAAAAGCGTCAGCAGTACCTGTTACAGATAGCGTTTCAGTTGTCTTTATAAACCAGTTGTTAAATCCGATAATCCAACTTATAATTGTTCCACCGTTAGATATAATAACCATAGCAACTACGAATTTAACAAATGGCTCAAATAACTTCATATAGGAAAAGTTGCCTTGCATCATAAACACGACTTTATCAAGGTCTACCAAGAACATTATGATTGCAATTCCGACAGCAATAACGCCTATATATTGCCATAAACCTGAGGCTACTTCAAAATCCTTATCACCGAATTTTAACAATTCCGGAAGAAAACCAAAACCGCTTCCGATAAAGCCCCAAACCATACTCGCACAATCAGCGAATATTTGCTTTAAACCATTTAATTTTCCATACATAGCATCCATACTACTTTCCCTCTTTTCTTACTTTGTTTGAAATTAAATGTTAAAAATTTCATTTTCTGCATTATTAAGGAAATACAGATTAGGATCAAACTTTTTATCGTCACATTTCTTTTTGTAATCCTGAACCTTATTCCAGTTAGGATGGTCAAACAAGAAATATTTTCTGTCAATAAACGCTCTGTAATCACGAATGATAATAATACAGTCGTCTCTATTCTTCTGAGTATTATTGATATCTTCAATTTCGTCTATACTCATTAAATCAACTTCAGTAGGTGTATATGAAACCGAATTGCCGGTCTTTGAAGTTGATACAGACCTCTGCAAAATAGTAGTCTTACCAAGAGACTTCTGAATAAACTCCTTATCGTCTACGTTAGGCGAACCCAAGAATATTAAAGTATCACAGTTACCTAAAAGAGTATTGTATTCTTCGTCCTTATACATAGTCTTTAACTGACTAAGTCCCTGTACGATAACAGAAGAACCGATACGGTACTTTCTGGACGTTGCCAAGATGTTTAAGAAACGTGGAATTTCACCGATATTCTTAAACTCGTCAAGCAAACAGTTTACGTGGATCGGTAATGCCGGATCACCGTGGAACATATCTGCCTGTTTCATTACCTTAGTATGTCCTAAATTATCAATAAGGCGAAGCAAAGCGTCCTTATTCACACTGGTACGATAAACTTTACCATTCCAAGCAACCTTATAAAGTTTAGTTCCGTTAATATAATCGACTTCAACAATATCGTCTTTTGTTACATTAAGTCTGAATTCTTCAGCCTCTTCGAAAGAATCAAATCCCTTAAATAAAGGAATACCAAATTCAGCCTCGATAAAATACTGTTTAGTCGCAATTTTATCACCGTAATCATATAATCTTCCGTATAACTGAGAATAGAACATTGATATAAGGAAGTTATATGCTTCGTGAGTCTGAGGAATACAAAGGAATACGTATGTCTGAATCTGAGCAATAGTATCAAAATCAATATTGAAATCAGAATACTGTTCATTGGTTCTTGTTATACGGTCAACTTCCTTTGTAGCAAACAACTGTAAGTCAACGGCTGTAGTAATAAGAATTGTATTAGCCGTCTTATCAGGTGCAATAAGGAATGTATCGTAATATAAAGGTGTCTTAATAGACTTACCCTTAGATTCCATTTCCTTCTGCCAAGAACGAATTTCAGTAGTCAACTTAGTTTCAGTTGCTTTTTTACCGGATTCATTCTCTGCCTTTGCGTCCTGAGCCTTACGAAGAATAGTATTGAAACACTTATCATAAGGTTCAATATCATCATTTTCAAGAACGTAATAAATAAGTGCTGTAAGGAAAGCCTTTTCAGCCTTATCCCAGAAAGGATCTGAAGAACCCTGTTCCTGACCGTTCTTTGCGTTCTTCATATAAAGGTCTACAAGAATATCTACCTTAACTTCATTAATATCACCCTTTGCGTCATATACATTCATCAAAGGATTATAGAAGTTAGAAGAATCCATATCGTTTATATTGAAGATATATACATTAAAGCCCTGTTCCAACAGATAACCGGAAAAACTTCTAAAGATATCACCTGAAGGATCAGTAATAATCATAGAACAGTTATGTTGTAAAATATTAGGCTTAACATACTTAAATGTTTTACCAGTACCAGTACCACCGATAATAAGAATATTGGCAGTACGTTCTGAGAATGTATTATCTATGGATAATCCTATTTCACTTCCGTAAATCATATTGTTCTTAGGATTCTTATCCATAAATCTTTTCTTAAAGAATCTTATATCAGTAGGTGTTGCAAGTCTGAAACTTCCGTGTTCATGACCTTCTCTTCTTCTTTTCTTATCTTCACTGTTAGTCCAGATAAGTGCCACACCTGCCCCGGATACAAAGATTGAAATAGCAAATATCGTAAAGAAATATTTACTGTCAAATCCTTTTAATGTAACCGGTGTACTGTTTATAAAACCTTGAACTAAAGCAGATAAAGGCGTTAGTTCTTCATTATTTGTTGTTACTGTACCAAAGCCTGTACTTGTTTGTGCTTTTTCTGCATAAGAAACCTTATACGAAGAAGAAACCAAACCTAAATAAATACTTAAACAAATAGCAAGGATAACGCCTATGACAAGAGGAATATATCCTTGTAATCTTTCCTGTTTCTTTGTTTTCTTCTTTCTGTAAGGTTTTACTGCTCTTTTTACATCAAAACCCTTACTTGCCTCAACTCGTCTGTCGTGAATTGCCTTCTTTTCAGCATCGGTTAAAGTAGACTCTTTATGATTCAAAGCCTCGTAAATCTGCTCTGTCTCATAATCATTAATAGTCTTTCTCTTTTTACCGTCTTTGCTCTTAACAGGCTTTTTCTTTTCAGCAATCTTATTTGTAAAGAAATTAGATAAACCGGATAAAACCTTATTGTCTTCTTTCTTTGCTTTCTTTTTAAGTTCTTCCTGATGTTCAGGTGTTATTTCAACAAGTTCTTCCTTAATAGGTGATAACTCGTCCTTTATAGGCTCTAAATCTTCCAAAGGTTTTAAGTTTTCAAGACTGATATCTTCTTCAGATTCCGAAGACGCTGAAGATTTCATATTCTTAGCCTGTTCTTCAGCCCTTTTAAGATTTTCTCTGTTAGCCTCTTCAATACGGCTCTGATAAAGCATACTGATAGCATTTAACGCAATCTGATCTTGCTTTTTCTTTTCATTAATTTTATTTAAATGCTCTACAGCGATAATATCATCAACGTCTCTTACAGCCATAATTTTTAGTTCCTTACATTTCTTACTAATTTACATTATACTTTATTTTTTCTTTCTTGTCTTGTAATTAAAATATTTATTCTTTAACAGATAAATATTTAATTACTTCTTAACAATCTTGGTAACAGTACACGTATTAACGTGATATGACTGAGTGTTACGATCAAGATTCTTTAAAACATAAAGAACATAAGGATAAGCGATTGCTTTTGAAATATTTCTGATCTCCAAAAGCAAATCCTCTTCTTCCTCGTTTTCTTCTTTTCTCGTAATCTTAAAAGTTTTTGTTGCAATATCATAAGTCATATTTACTTCGTAATTGTCATACAAGAAACTTGTCTTATCTTCCAGAACAAAAGCAGAGAAGTTTAAGAAGTAAAGATTATTAGTCTCGTCTTCTCTTATTTCCACGCCGGAACAAGCCTCTTCTTTTGACATAATATAAATATACTGACCTACGATATCAATATCCTTTAAGAAATTCTCGTCCTGATAATGATATAAAACCCTGTCAGGACAAAGAAGTGCCATTTCGTCTTCTGACGTATATACTTTGAGATTCTGGTAACTCTTTAACACTTCGTATTCCTTTACAAGTGATAAAAAGTTACCTATACTCTTTTTTCTTTTAATGCTCACACCATTAGCCAAGTCTATACTCTCGTAGAAAGAATTCTGTTCATTAAAAGGAATGGAATGTACTAAACATACCAGACTTAGAACAGATATTCTTTCCTCTTCAAAACTCTTATAATGTGCTAAATTAAGTAAACTCATAATTGTTAAACCCCTTTGTTTATTTTAGTTTCCGTCTATTCCATAAGTAATATCTCTTACCCAAAGACTTCTGTTGCCGTTTGCATATTCGGTATCCCAGTTATACATAATAGACCACGGGAAGTATCCACCGGCATCTACTGTAGAACCAAAACTTCTAAAGTAGATATTTCCACCTTCAGTAATTGTAGTACAGTCAACTTCCATAGGTTTACCTGCTCTTATTACTTTTCCTGAAGGAAGGGTTAAGTCTTCGTCAAGGACACCTATAAATACTACGGAATGGTTAAGTCCCTGTCCTTCCTGACCTACAACCTTAGATATGATATCACCCGGTTTACAGTTGGAATAATCTGAATTAACTACAGCAGTACCGTCTTTATAAGCAGAAGTTGCGTGAATAGCCTCGGTCTTATCCATACCATTTTCAAATCCCGATAATTCAGAGCAACTAAATGCAAGTCCGTGTGAATCATAAGGCTCATTAAGTTTTATCTGTAAATCCTTTTCAGTCTGAAGCAAAGGATACGAAGCAAAGCCTGAACAATCGGAAGCCGTACAAGTATAAGATCCGTGCTTTGTCATTGTGTAGGCGTGCCAATGATGTTCATTGGAATCATAAGAACCGTTGCCTACCGCTGTCAAAGCCAGATTAACTACGTGCTTTCTTATTGTTCCGTAATCTTCGCCGTATTTTTCAGCCAAAGCAGAATCAATAGCCTGTATATCTTCGTATGACATATCACCAAATCCCATTTCGGTAGCAATATCAAAGCCATACATTTCATTCCAGTTCTGACCATACTTCATTAAGGCAAATAACATATTATCGGCAGTCCAACCTTCAAACTGTTTATAATCATTATGTCTGAACTGTCCTCTGCCATACTGAATCGTATAATCCACGCTGAAGATATCTGTCCAAAGTCTTGCTTTATTAAGCAAAGCCCCGGTATTTTCCGGCACTTCATTCGAATAAGCCCAAACACCGTCTAAATCAGGTGTCGCAAAGTCATAACCTTTAGCAACATTAAGACCTGTTGCTTTAGCCATATCAAAGGTCGAATAATCAACGTCCATACCCTGAACGTCCCCGTATTTATCTGTATATTCACCAATCATAGGGGTTAATACATAACCTTCTTCGTCAAGAGTATCATTAGCAAACAAGATATCTTTCTCTTTAAATGAATATACAATACCGGTTACGTTACAACGTAAATGACCGCCACAATAATAACCTTTATGACCTTTACAGGTATCTTTTTCACTCCAATAAACATATTCTGTCTGAACAGTTTTTGTATATCTGGTTACGTATCCCCAGTCGTCAACTTTATGACCACCACAACGATATGCTACCTCACCGTTTTCATCAATATACTCTTCACAATTGTCGTCCCTATACTCTGTATGAGAACCTGTTACTTCCCAACTTTGTCTGCTTGACCAAATTTCTGTAACTTTAGTCATTTTAAACCACTGGTCAGGTGAGTTGTAAGAAAAATCACTTTCAACAGTCCAAGTTACGTTAGTACCTTCACCCTTAGAATCGTGATCGCTTCTCTCACCATCAGTCATTTCATCCCACTTTTTATCATTAACAAGTGTGGACTTTCCTGAATCATTGTAATCCCAGTGGTCATTATTTTTAACCTGATCGAAATACTGGTTATTAGCATTTCCGGTTGAAGAATTTAAAGCAATAACGCCTGAAGATATACAAGGTGAATCACCATTCCAATACACCTGTTTATCAACAACGTGCATTTTACCGTCATCACCTTCAATACCTATCTTCATTTGTTTAGGTACACTCGATACACCATAATCATAAAGGAATGGTCTGAAATCGTCATACGAACAACAAGCGTGGATCTCGTGACCGGAGCCGTCATCATCCAAATCAAATTCACCACCCGGACATTCAGTTAAGATATCATTATATGCCATCTGAAGACCTTTTCCGTCAGAAGCCATACTTACATATCCACTGCCGTCCGTACTCTTTATAACAGGGAATGATACAACTTCAAGTTCTATCTGTTCCTGATGTGACATAGCAAATAAGGTTCTCATATATCCTTCAAGTTGAAGGTATCCTACAGAACCTGAACCATTAGCCTGTTCTTCAGCCCATTTACCGTAAGCATCGTCATCATAAGTTGAAGCAATACCTAAACCTAAAAGTTTAGCCCCGTGACTTAATTTTTTCCAAGCGTCCTTAATAGTATTCTGAGCAACGCCTTCCGTCATAAGATTATCACCCCAGTCGCCTGTGGTATCAAATCCCATCATAACGTCAAGCATACAAATCATATCTTTAATATTACAGGTATGACCGCCACCATAAGTCCAATGTTCATCACCTAAAATGATTTTGTCGTCTTCATAATGAATATCAATATTAAAGTTTGAAATAATTTCAACATTAACACCGCCGTCAAAATCTTTAATCTTATGTTCTACGTCATCCTGAATAGAAGCCTTAGGTGTAAAATCAAAGGGATTAATATAAATAGCGTTAACGCTTGTTGCTCTGGCTTTATCAACCTTGCTGTTTATATATCTGACTAACTGATTTTCACCATTTAATGATTCCCAATATAACCAGTTTTTACCATAAGCCAGTTCATCACGATGCTTATAATATTTATCCGTATCTTTAAGACCTTCTATCCATTCGTCTTCAAGTTGCATACCATATTCATAAAGATTGTAAACAATAGTTTCTTCTATTGTTGATACCTCAAAAAATGAAGGAATCGCAATAATTAAAACTACTACCATAAAAACTACTGAAGCAATACAAGCAAAAACAGCACCGGCTATTGCAACAAATTTAAGAACTGTAGTACAAGCACCTTTAATTAAAGTAAATGCCTTACTTGCAATCTTACCGATAAGTGTCTTTTCAGCCACTTTAGTCTTTGCAGTATTAAAGGCTTTATTAAGTCTTCCATAAGCAGTCTTTTCAAATCTCTGTTTAGCAAGAAGTCGTCTTTCCTCTCTCTTTCTTGCTTTTTCGATTGAAGAAGATAAATGCTTATTTTTAACACTATCAAGTTTCTTTTTGGTAGTCTTTATCTTTTCTGCATTTTTCTTACTTACTACATTGTTTCTCTTGCTTCTTAAAGCAAGTTTGAAATCCGACAGATCCATTTCTCTTGAAAACTTTCTAAGGTTTTCAATACCCTGTTTAATTTTCATAGTTCTGTCGATATTACTCTGAAGTTCATAATACCAAGAAAAATCCTGTCCCTCACCATACTTATTAGCCTTAGACATAATCTTTCCCATAAGGGACATACCGGACATAAGTAAAGCACCTTTACCATCCCAAGAAGCACAGTCTTTTAAGATTTTAAATTCTGCTTCACTTATTCCTAAATCTTTAGCAGTTATTCCACTTCTTCTTAATAAATCAATATCAAGTCGTCCATTGACTATCATTGATTTACCCTTGTAAACAAGTTTACCCTGTAAGTCATCAAGAAGTTTTGCGTTTATATTGTTAATCTTCTGAGAAAACTCAGTCATACTGGAAGAATTAAGTCCCAAATGACCTGTTTCCAAAGAAGAAATGGTACTATCCTGTTTTGTGATATTAAATGAAATATCATACTTCTGACTGAGGAAATCCAAAGAATCACGATCCTTCATTAACTTTTCAAGTTCGTGAGTTTCAAATTCATTCTTAGCCAAGAATCTTATATCCTGTGCATCGTCACTTTGAGCAACGCCAAGACTTCTCTTTGAATCATATAAGTCGTCTCTTGAAATACCGTATTTCTTTTCAAGATACTCAATACGTTTATTCTGATTTTCCAAAACCTGAAAGTTTTGTTCATAAGATCTGTCTAATACAGAACTATGCGAGAAAATGCTTGTCTTTTCAGAGAAAGAATTTCCGACTCTTTGAAGAACATTCATAGTAGTCGCAACCTCTCTCATACCCATCTGCATAGCAGGATTAACAAAGGTTGAGTAAAGAATTTCTCCACCTAAATCCCTTTGGTCTTTATTCTGATTTAAGATAATACTTCCATCTTCTCTTACAACAGAAGTAGTTGTATTGAAAGTAAAATTCTTATCAACGCTCTTTTCGTGATAATAATTTATACTCATATCTTCGTACTTTGAAGATAAGTTTCTAATCTGGGAAGTATAACCTTCATTTACCAAGATTACATACTGTCCGTTAATCTGTCCGGAAGTAGAAGCATAAGATATATTATTATCTCCAAGCATTGTCTGGAAATAATCAAACTGTGATTTATCTTCAAAAGAAAAACGGGATACCGTATTCTTTAAATCATTCTTGTATCTCTCATTCTGAGAATTGTAATAATCAAGTTCATTCTGATAATTAAGTTTATTGTATTCATAACCTGAATCATTAGGATCTAAGGAATTAAGTTTTTCCTGAACTGAATTAATCTGATTTTGAACAGAGTTAATCTGTTCCTGAATAGAATCTCTCTTTGACTGAGTTTCATTCGCAATATTCCAGTTTCTTAATGAAGCATTATAAGAATCGTCTTCTATTTTCTGGTTATTCCAGAAATTAAGTGCGTCAGAAGAAGACCAATTATTACGGTTTGAATCATATTCGGCTTTAGCCGTATCGTTCAAATTGTTGTAATACTTAGTCTCAAATTCAAGCCTTGTGGCTTTTGAATATTCTTCATTACTTCTTTGAATATAAGAATCAAATGTTCTGTCAACATTTGCATTAAAGGAAGCATTACGCATCTGAATAAACTTGTTAAGTTCTTCAGAAGAAAGACTTACACTTCCTAAGTTATAATCAAATATTCGCTGTCCCTGATCCATAGCAAACCACCTTTAGAAATTGTCATCATCATTGGATACGCCGATAAACTGATTTGCAAATTCAAGTTGCTCTTCATTTTCCTGACGCTTACGTTCTTCTCTTGCTTCGATATTTACTTCTTCAGCAATATCATTTTCGATTTCTTCGTCCATCTGATTATAGTCAAGTAACTGAACACCATAATGGAAGGCTTCTAAATCAGCAAGAATCGTTAACGTGCCGTCTTCATCAGATTTTGTAATAAGAACCGGGTTGTGACAATCAATAGTTGTAGCAACACCGTTAATCTCGTCCTGTCTTACAAAATAGAATGATAAATGAGCGATTTTATCTTCGTTCTTCTTAAAGAACTCGTCTGCTTTTCTTTTATAAATCTCATAGAGATTATAAATAGCAGACTTTTCTGTAGATACCTTATTTTTGAAAGTGATAACAATCGTAGCAAAACGGTTGGTTACATTAAAAAACAACTCAGTATGAGCAAAATCCTGCATAACTGATTTTTCACCAAGAGTTACTTCATTTGTTATCTTTCCGTCTACAAATCTTCCTTCTTCAAGATAAACGTGAATTTCACAGCCTTCGGAAATGTCTTTACAACATTCATCAAGAATGTGTAAATCCTTACTAAGTCCGTTATCAGTATCAAATCTCTTTAAACCTGCATTATCCATAAATTTACCTCTTTCCTTACATCGCACAAAAGTTATTACTAATGATTGACATATATAGCCTTTGAATCAGCAACGAAACTATACATTTCGTTTTCGTAATTCATTGATCCACCGCAAATACTTACTTCACCATTATCATAAACCGCCATATCCCAAGTACCGTTGGTATTAGGTTTAATCGGGAATAAAAGTTTGCCAAAGAATTCCTTACCATAGTTCTTAGGCATATATAAAGCCTTGTTCTCTTTGGTATCCTTATTGACTTTAATGGTCACATCATCAAAGATAATATTTGTTATAAAGTTTCCGTCTTCGTCAAATCTTGCAGAAACATTTATCTTCTGTCTTGCAATACCTGTTTTAATAATATCTCCGGTTAAGACTTTGTAATTTTGTCTGTTATCAATTACACACACAATAGGCAACGCCGTAGGTGGCTTAACAAATGATAACGGGAATATATAAAAATCATATTCATAAAACTGTCCTTCGATTTCAAAGGATATAATCTCTTTATTAAACCACATAGTACAAAGATTCTTTGTATCGAAGGTTTCTTCCATATCCGAACCTTCTTCTTCGGGCAAGTGGAAAGAATTGCTTTCAAACTTCTTCTTGTTTTCCCAAAGAATACGTTCTTTCTCTCGTCTTTCCTTAATAGCAGTAAGTTTTTCCATAGAAAGACGATTACTTGTCTTATACTCTTCTTCTTCGAGTTCAGCATTTTCCTTACGAAGTTTTTCAAGACGATTCTGCTCTTCAAGTTGAATGTTAATATCAGCATTGTCAGACTTTTTAAGTCTTTTATCCTGAAACATTCGCTTGATGGCAATCTGAGTAATGTCAAAATATCCTAATCCGATTCCGTCTGTCGATTTTGCAATACCGATAAACAATCTTATATCAGGATATTTATTTAACATTTCTTCAGCCCATTTATTTATGGTTTCTTCATTAAAATCACAAAGATTAATCAGAATATTAAAATTTGTTCCCGAAATATGATAAACATTAGAGAACTTTTCATTAAGATTTTTCGCAACAGAAGAAAGAATAGCATCGCCATTCTCTCTGTTCTTTTTATTTACGTCTTCCAAATCAACCGAAACTGCAACAATAGCATATTTTGTCTTTGACTCATAAATCTTTATGTCTTCCTTAAAAGATTTTCGATTTTTGCATTTAGTCAAAGTATCAAAATAAAGTCTATGTTCCAGTTCCTTTATTTGTTCCTGATAAGAAGAAATAGCCTCTTTGTACTCTTTAATCTTATCTTTGTCTTTTCCACCAAATAGTCCCATACTTACTTTTCCTTAACTTGCAGATATTTTCTGAATATATCACTTGCTTCTTCCAAATTCTTTCCAAGACAAAAATCCACCTGACCTTCTTTAGATATTTCCAAATAAGGTTCTTCATTGACAAACTTCATCTTGTTTTCTTCTGATAAAAATAATTTATTATCTTTCATACTTTTATTATACCAACAAATTTAATTTAAGTCTTGTAATTAAAATATTTATTAGTTAATTAGTCATAATAATATTGTTTTTAACCTTATCCTTCTCAAATTCAAGAGTATCTTTAATGTTAAGGAAATATTCGACTTCCATTTTGGAATTCTGTAATATTTCTCTAACCAGATTATCCGGATCATTTGAGAATTGGTATAAAGACAATGCCTCGTATCTTTCCTCGTACTGTTTTAAGTAGTACATAGCAGATATGGTATCGGCAATATTGTCTGTCGGTACAACAATATATTTTGTCTTATAATCTTCTTCTTCATAAACAGCCTTTGGCTTTATGTTTCTTACGATATGAACAAGACGCATATTGTTGTTAATAAAGTCGTCCAAAGGAAGAGGTCTTTCTTTGTTTTTAAAGGTTTCAATAACAACGCACTTCTTTGTCGGCTCAAAATTTCCGGTTAAAGTAGTCATATTGCCAAATTTATATGTGCTTTTCATTTCTTTTAAAGATTCTGAAATATTACGGGGAATCATAATGTTATTTTGAACCAAAAGATTACGAAAAGCCTTATTTTCTTCCTGTAAAACAGTAAGTTTTGAAAGCAAAGAAGTCATATCCATATACTTTTTATCAATACCAAGATTATCAAGTTGTTTTGAGATAATCGTAATATTGCTGTTAAGTTTTTCTACTTCTTCCTGTTTCTTTAAGAGTTCCTGTTCTGCTTTTTGGTTCTTCATTTCAAGTACGGTCTTATTGCCACCAGCAGTAGCACCGTTTAAAATTTCAACTTCATAACCCAAAGACTTTTCAACATAGTTATAAAGTCTGGGATGAAAGTTTCTGAAATACTGTAAATTTAAAACGTCTCTACAGGAAACAACACCTTCAGGCTGTATGCCGTGTTGGAATTTCCACCTTTCAATTTTAGCGTCAAACTTAGCAGTCATTTCCCTGTCTTCAAGACCTAATGCCGGAATAAATCCAACGTGCATATGAGGTGTTGTCTCGTCCATATGAACAACTGCATTGACAATGTTCTCATAACCAAAATCTTCACATAAGAACTCATAACAACTTTCAAAAAACTTTTTGTCGTCACCTTCTCTTACGTTCTTAGGCAAAGTAATAACACAAGAAGCCAAAGTAATAACGTCATCTTTCTTTTCAGGATAATAAAGATTATTAAGTCTTTCTCTATATTGTCCCATACCACCTTCTTTAAAGTGGTAATTAAGATAAGTTCTCTCGTTATCTATACATTCATTACTTCTGTGAATTCCGTCATCCTGTTTTCTGTTACAGTGATTAAAATACATTGGAATTGCAGATCTTTTAAATTTTTGAATCTGTGCCATATTGATACCCCTTACTTTAATTAAGCCCCGTTAATGAAAACAGGGCTTAATTCTTTATTTTCTTTTAGAAGAATTCGTCTGAATTTGAAACTGTCTTTGCAGTTCTTTCAGATTCAATCTTGTCCCAGTCGTCCGAAGGTTCTGAAACTGTATTATTTATTACAGGCTCATTAACTTCAGGCTCAGGTTCGTTGTTTATTTCTTCTGTCTCTTCAGGCTTCTTTTCTTTGATAATGTTCGGGTTCGTACTCATAATATCAAAGATTCTTGTATCAGTTGATAACTGATAGTTGATAGGAACAATAATATTATTGTTTTTAAGAAGTCCGACACCTGAAGGTTTATCAGCGATATTATCAATAAGTGAATCGGCGATATCAAGTGAACGCTGTACTGCTGAACGACCTGCCGGTAACTGGTTGAGGATAATGAAGAAACCTGAGTTATTAAACATACCCTGTCCCTGAGGTGTTCTTACAAGGTCTGCAACGTCCTGAGTGATACCTGTCATAATACCGTTATACTTACGAACTCTCTTGAAGTATGCCTGAATTGTACTTGCAGAAGTTTCAGTCTGGAAGAATAAGTGAAACTCGTCCAAGTATACCCAAACGGCACGTTTCTTATTGTACTTTTTGTTATATTCACGGTTTCTTGCAACTTCAGTCCAGATAGAAGAAAGACAAACCTTCATAGCCATCTCTTTCATCTTTTCCGGAAGATCCTTTAAGTTGTAAATAATAAGTCTCTTTGAAGTATCAACGTCTGTCTTATGTGCGAAAATATTATAGTTACCTACACAATAAGGTTCTATCTGGTTAGCAACCTTCTGTGCTTCAACTGAAGATTCGCTAATAAGACATTTATAGAAATCTTCAAGAGTAGGACAGATTTCAGTATCAATATTCTGAACTCTTCCTTCCTCTCGTCTTCTATCCATTTCTGTAATGTAAGGTTCATACATTTTATTAACTGCTCTGTGAATAGCATTAACTTCGAATGAGTTACATTCTCTGTTCCTACCCATAATGGATTCAACAAGACCTACCATAAAGTCGGCTTTTTCTGTTAAAGGATCTGCATCCTTTTCGTCATACTCCATATTCATATCACAAGGATTGATATGGAAGTCGGCTTTTGTTTTAAGGTCAATTACGTTACCGTCAAATCCACCTTCTTCAACCAAAGCACGATACTCATTATCAGGATCGAGAATGATAATCTTATCGTCCGTATCCAAAAGGTTAGGAATAATCTCACCCTTTGTGATAAATGATTTACCAGAACCGGACTGACCAAAGACAAGTCCGTTTGCAACAGGTTTTGTTTCTCTACGTAAGCACATAATCATATTCTTTGAAATCGAATTGATTCCGTAGAAGTGACCGTGTTTATCCATAATCTCCTGAATATTGAACGGGTTGATTGCAACCACGTTATCGGAAGTAAGAAGTCTGTCAAGAATTAAGTATCTTGCACCTGTAAGCATTGTTGTCTTTAATGCAAATTCCTGTTGACCGATTAAAGGATTAGGCTTTAAACCGTCATCAGCGGTCTTTAATGTAAACTGCTCAACATTGGTTAATAAGTCTTCTTCAGTTTCGCCAAAGATTGTAGCAACCATAGTGGTTAAGAAGAGTTTCTTACCCTGATGGATAACGTCTGAACGAAGTTTCTGAACTTCGTCTCTATCAGCAACCAAATCCTCACTCATAATGATTTCAGGATTAAGTCCGTTCTTATAAGCCTTTTTGGTTACGTCAATGATATCTGACTTAACGGCTGTGTTTTTATTCTTAACCCACATTTCAGCAGTCTTCTTCTTCACAGAAGTAAAGTCGATAAACATTACCATTTCACAAGGCGTGTTTGTAATGTTTGTTAAGAACTCTGTTGAAATGGACTGAGGAAAGTCAATCAACTGGACTGACTTACAGAATCTCTTCTCACCTAACTGAATAATGCCCTTAGCCTTATTCTTGGAAATTGTTTCCGGTGCGATAAGTTTCTTTGCATTGACATTGGCTCTTCTTACAGCGTTAACGTCAATTGTATTCACACCACCAACTTCATTGAAGAACTTTGAATTAATTGAATTAAAGGATAACTTTGTTTCCTCTTCTCTGTAGTGAAGAATGTAATACATAACTTCAAGTCTGTCCCAAAGACCTAATGCCTTAAAACCGATACGGTTAATAGACTTGAATGTTTCCTGAACCTTAACTTCCAAAGCACCGAACATTCTCTGTGCTGTAGGATAATCCGAGGCTTCCATAGTCAAAACAAAATATTTCATCTTGTGAATATTGTTATGACCTTCTTCGATCTTCTCAGAAATAATCTTGTTATAATCTTCTCTTAAACCGTCATGCTTATCGCCGGTAAGTTTAAGATAATAGTTTTCCTTCATCTGCTTGTTGGATAACTTAGAATTTATGATAATAAACTGAATGTTAACATTATCCGGAAGCGAATTAAGAAGTTTCTGGTAGTTAAGAAGAATTACTTCCTGTTTCTCTTCACTCTCTGTGATAAAGTTAGCATCGTCAAAATAGAACATTTTTGAAAAGTATCTTGGAGGATTCTTACCGGGAACGATCTTTGCCGGATTGAATTCTATGATTCCGTCAGGATAAGCACCCCTGTCCTTGAACGGAATAAATTCAAGAATACTCTTAGAATTTAAAGTCTGAACATTCTTATCGTTCACTTTCTTTGCTACTTGCTTTTCTTTCTTACCCATTTTCTTTCTCTCCTTCATTAAATTTTTCAAAATAAGCCAAGAACAACCTGTTGTAAGTTGAAGTAGGAACGAATGGCTTATCTTTCTCAATCATAAAAGTTCCTCGATTGGTTATGATTTTGTAGTCTACGTTGTAATCCGTAGGCTCAGGTTCGACAAACACCAAAAGGTTTCTGCTTTCATCATACCGAAGTTTTGCCTTAATAGGCTGACCGGTATTCTTATCGCAAAAGCCGTCCAGTTTATTACTTGTTTCACCTTTCGCAAGAATTTCTTCCAACATTTCTGCCGGAATAGGAACATCAAACATTGTCTTATAAATCTTATATTTGCAATTACCATCCTTTGGCAGATAATTATCGCAACCATAAAACTGTGGAAGTTCACTTACTGAGCCACCACACAAAGGACAAATGTAAGGTGTCGCTTTTTTTCTAACTGTCTTAATACTTGCGTCCATTTTGCACCACCTTAATTATTTTTGAGTTTATTTTAACACATAAGTTTATATTTTGTCTTGCAATTAAAATATTTATTCTCTACGCAATAAAAATTTTAATATTTATTCATTACTTTTTCAAGGGCAGTTTTTTAAAATTTTAAAAACGTAATCTTCGAACAACCGTTCTAAATTTTGACACAAGATAATATATATTATATATATTATTATTAAATTATATTATATATATTATAATTAAATTATATAAAATATTATATATAATATTTTATATAATATTATATTATTTAGTATATTTATATATATACTACGTATATATATAAATATACTTAGGGAAATTTACATTTTAATTCAGTTTAAATGAAAATAATTAGCGATTTGCACTCTCCGAGTGCTATCGCTCTTGTTCTTTATACGGACGAATTAATAAAACCAAGAAGATGATTGGGGGACACCCCCAAACCCCTGTCCCTTTATAAAAGGGATTTCTTTATTCGTCCGGCTACGCCGACCGAGGCGTGACGGACAATGAATATCTTAAATTCAATTAAAATCCGACAGGTCGAATCAAAGTTTTTTATGTACGTATCTGGGGATTTTTTCGAATAATTCAATTAAACGGTTGTTTTATTTTTATTATCCAAAAATGTAAATAAAATTAATTCCAAGACAAGAATGAAAATATTTGTTATAATATACTTGTTAATTGAAATATTTACTATCTACGGTAGTAAAAGAAAAGAGGAAATATGGGAAGAACGTCAATTTTAAATGATGATATGCGAAATAAGATTGTTGAAAAAGCCAAATTAGGTATCCCCTCAGCAATTATCGCTAAAGAATTTGGAATTACCAGACCTACCCTTACAAAGATTTTGAAAGAAAACGGTATTGTAAGACGTGTTGGTAAGCCCACACCTTTAAAAATTTATTACAACGATCCGGCAATAACTTTAACCGAAGAGTCCCTTAAACTTATCTTAAAGGAACTCAGTTTACAGGGAATCGGTTCTTATTATCTTCTTTCAAAGAAGACAGGTTTATCAAAAGATATTGCTTACTCATTTTTTAAGAAGGGTATTATCCCGGTTGGAACTCTTAAAAAAATGTTGAATGATTTACACATTTACACAATTCTTTTACCTGCTTCGGATCTGAAATCAGAACAGGAAGTAAGTACGTCTGAAACGGTTAATGAAAATGTGCAAAATGTGCAATAAAAATGTAAAAATAATTTTTATTATCATTTAAGACATATTTTAAGATCAAACACTTGCGTTCATTAAGTGAAATTTTCATTTATTTTTAACCAAAATGAACGCAAAAAGATTTACGTATAACTGGCTATACAGGAATATAAATATTAATATTATACGAAAAATATTTCCAATAACTTTTATACGATTTATAAGGTGAAAATTAATAAGCGTCAAGCCTAAAATTTAGTTTTGTATAGCATAGTAATTTGTATCACTATGACACAGAAAGAGGTATCTTATGTCAGAGATAATCATTCGTTCAATCATAGCAATTATATTAGGAATCGGCGGTTTTGGTTTAATAATAAATGCACTGTTATTCTATGTTTCTTTATACAGGTCACAACAAGCACCGAGTAAAGAACAGTATAGGTCAAACCT
>JAEEGL010792198.1_pt1 | contig 36776 bp, 26 predicted proteins | sample 9134231 | NCBI WGS metagenome assembly JAEEGL01 (sample SAMN16246548, study PRJNA631951) | gut metagenome | biome: gut microbiome; feature: rumen; material: fiber-attached | host: Bos | place: Iran: Karaj | collected 2018-10 | reverse complement strand
GACGGCACCATCCGCAACAGCAGCAACAGCTATGTTGGAAAGATTGAGAGTGACGGTACCATCCGCAACCGCAGCAATTCTTACATGGGCAAGATTTACAGTGACGGAACTGTGCGCAACAGCAGCAACAGCTACGTCGGAAAGATTGAGAGCGACGGCACCGTGCGCGACAGCAGCAACCGCAATGTCGGCTCGGCAAAAGGCATCGACCGAAAGTTTGCTGCCGTCATCTTCTTCTTTGATTTACTTTAATAACTGAATATGATTAAATTACAGAATATTTTGGGAGCAGCCGTCATCGCCGTCATGGCACTGACCGTTTGCCCAGCACAAGCACAGAATTTACAGAGCGCAAGTAACAACAGCCGGATGCACAAAGATCTGCTGGCTCGCCAGTCGCGCATCCAGGATCAAATTAAACTCGAGGAGGCGCAAAAATATGCCTCGCAACTCTACGAAGAGGAAGAACCCGAACCCGACATCTACACCGAGGGTTGGGAGAGCGACCGTGTGAACCCCTACAAGAATGCCAATGTCCCGCAAACCAAGGTCATTGACGTTCGCGGTTTCCACATGCCACTCAAGGGCAACTACATCACATCGCCTTATGGATATCGTCCCGCGTTCCGCCGTGTACACAAGGGTGTGGACATGCGCGCAGCGGTGGGCGACACTGTCTATGCAGCATTCACCGGAAAGGTGCGTCTCACCAAGTTTGAACGCGGTGGATATGGCTTCTATGTGATTTTGCGTCACGACAACGGACTGGAGACCGTCTATGGCCACCTGACCCGCTTCCTCGTTCAGCCCAATCAGTTTGTCAAGGCTGGCCAGCCCATCGCCATCAGCGGTAACACCGGTCGCAGTACAGGTCCGCACCTGCACTTCGAGACCCGTTTCATGGGCTACGCCATCAACCCTGCAGCCATCATCGACTTTGCTAGCCGCACCACGCACACCGACTCTTATACCTTTAATAAGAGTACCTACACCGAGAGCCGGTCGTATGCTCCCAGCCGCCGCTATGCTGCCGTGCGCAGCACAGGCTACAGCTCGAGCTCAAGCAAAGCTAGCTACAGCAAGTCGAGCCGCGGTCACAAGTATGACACCAAGACCCGTCAGCGCACAGCACAGCGCAGCACCTACAAGGTGCGCAAGGGCGACAGCCTAGGCAAGATTGCATCGCGCAACGGCACAACAGTCGCTCAACTCAAGAAGATGAACGGCATCAAGGGCGACAAGGTACAGTCAGGAAAAGTCCTTCGCGTCAAGTAAGGGCATTTTTAGAACGATTTAAACGGCTCCGCACATCATTTATGTGTGGAGCCGTTTTTTTATAGTCAATTTGTTGATGTCAGTCCAATGTTTTTTTCTAACTTTGCACGATTTTTAGAACTAAATGATTATGAAAAAACTTTGGAAACTGACTTTACGGGCCAGGCAGCTCGTTATGATGCTATGTGTGTTGTCAACAACTGTAGTGGCCAAGGCCGACAATGTGTCACTCTCATTGGATGAAGCAACGGGACAATACTATGTTAACATGCCATTCAGTGGCCGAAACACCTTGACACTCGACGGGACGGTTACGTCCTTCAGACTTTTTGATGACGGAGGGCTGGGTCCTCACAATTATGATCCCAGATACTTCTATAGTTATGACTGTAACGGCTGGATGGAACTGATTGCCCCCGAGGGGTATGTGTTGAAAATTACGGGTTACATGACTGTGTCTTATTATGACCATCTGTGCATTTATGACGGTTCAAGTGACACTGATTACGCGTTTATTGATGGTAATCAATACATGCGAGATGGGGTCAGCACCAACGTCGGGCAATTCATGTCCAGTGGTCGAAACATGTTGCTCCATTTTTGGGCAGATGGCACTCGGCAATATGCCGGTCTCGACATGACGGTAGACCTGGTTCCGGCGACGGTCGAACATGACATCAATATCGTTGAAGTGCTTGGTGCCACGGTGACCGCCAGCAAAACCAAGGCGAAGGCGGGGGAATTGATTACCCTCACGGTGAATGGTGACATTATCGATAACACCCTATATTCTGTCGCGGGTGTGCGGGTCCATGCCGAGCCGCGAAATCTGTTTGAATCGGTGTGCATCAGAGAAATGGAAACTTGGTATCTGCCAAACGAGGGCAAGGTTGTCTTCTCGATGCCTAATTGTAATGCAACGGTGGTTCCTGTGATAGTCCCAGGATATGAATGGACCGCTGAGGACGGTTTGTACATTGACATGCCTACACGTGGAACAAAGTCGGTATATATCTACGCACTTGCAAAGTCAACCAGTATCTTCGATGATGGAGGTGGAGGAGATGCTTTTGGGCAGTCGCAATACAGTATAGACTACTTCCACAACTACAGCCGAAATTGCGACTCTTATCTCAAATTGGAGGCACCTGAAGGATATGTCATTCGACTGACAGGTTCGATGACCACGACTTATGGTGATTACCTCGATGTCTTTGATGGGTATGACGAGCAGACGTCGACGAAGCTGGGCGATAAGTTGGGATATGGTAGCGGAACCGAAGATGTGGGTACCTTGGTTAGCACTGGAACTGAAATGATGTTGCATTTCCGTTCGAATGATAATCCTACGCAAACGGGACTAGACCTTACTGCCGAAGTGATTCCGGTGACGCCGGATTATGACCAGGGTGATGTCAATGGTGACCACAGTGTAGATGTGTCAGATGTCAACATTCTGGTAAACATCATTCTGGGAAAAGACACTGCAGATAATTATGACGGTCGCGCCGACCTCATCGGGGATAATGGCGTAGATGTGAGTGATGTCAACGCGGTGGTGAACATTATTCTAGGCAAAAACAGATAATGATATTTGACAATAAAAAATCCACAGACAAGCGTCTGTGGATTTTTTTTACCGCTGTGCCAGGTCTTCTGGCGTTGGGTCTTTCTTGACGATGCGACCTTCAGGGTCAATCAAGAAACTGCAGAACCCGCTTTCTTGTCGCCAGATGCGGCGAACCTTTTCTTGCGACGCACTGTCACAGTGCCATTGCAACGCGCTGTTCAGACGGTCAATGGTGACCAGTTGAGCGTACATCGCATCACTCTCATCCATGTTGATCGATACATGCTTCATGCCGTTCAGGCGAGCTGCACGCGCTTGCTGCATGTTGTCGATGCGCGACTCAGGCTGGATGGACGACCAGAAGGTCACAACCACATAATTGCCGCGCAACTGGCTCAACGATTGGGTGCCCTCAGCGGTGGTCACTGTCAACGACGGAGCTAAATAGCCCACGCGACCGTCGGCAGGAGTAGTGTAATAAGCCGAGGTGAACACAAGCAGAATCGCTAATGTAGCCAGTGTAAATAGGGATTTTGTCATTATTATCTATTTAAGTTCATAATTCAGGACAGGGCACAACGACATCCGTCGCTTTCAACCAAGGCCTGTGCCGACTTTCGGCAAATGGGCGAACCAAACACCCAGGGGTTTGTAGTTTGTACAACCCGTTCCAAAATTGCGGAAAGGGACTGCAAAAGTAGACAAAAATCAGATACCCGCCAAATCACCCTACATTAAATTTTCATAAAAAGCTGACATATAGCGCCTTGTTTGGGGTTTAAATGGAATGAAAAGTTTATGTAGATCCAATTTTAACTTAAAATGTTAAAATACCGACCACATAGGCGTTTGTGCCGTTTTCTATGGGAGCAAGACCCACAAAAGAATTAACAATCAACGCCCCTTAACATTTTTTGGCTCTTTTGCCATGAAATTTGCGCATCTCACTTTTTCTTCGTACCTTCGTAACCTCAATGAATGGAACCCATAACTATGGCGCTTCACTATGCCGCGAGAGTGTCGCGGCCATTCTTAATTGCCAAAGGTTCTTAATTCTTAATTCTTAATTGAAAACATCATGGCAAGACTCAAAATACCCAACGAATGGTGGACCGCGCCGGCCGAGAGCGAAGACGGTCAGTTGATACTGGTGACTGGACGCAGTGGCTTGAATGACGTCAAGGCAACCGGTGTGTTTGTTTACCGTATCGAGGTCAATTGGGCATATACACCCGACGAAAATGGAATGCCCGACTTCGCTACCAGCAAACTCATGGAACAAGTCACAGAGGCCTTGGAGGCAGAGTTCAGCAAGGATCCTGTAGCCGTCAATACTGGCATCTATACGGGAGCGGGAGAACGCAACTGGGTATTCTATACCCGGAGCCTGCACATCTTCCAGCGCAAAATCAACACCATTCTCCAGCCCTTCGAGACACTGCCGCTGACATTCCACGCTGAAGAAGACCCCGACTGGGAAGAGTATGCCGAGATGTCCCAGTGCGAAGTACAGTCATCCATGGATGACTAATAGCAATCCCCCTCAATCTTGGAGATTAAGGGGGATTCGTTATATGAGTCAACTTAGTAAGTCCCCCACTTTAGGGGGGATTTAGGGGGGCGGCATCACATGTTCATCCCACCATCCACTTGGATGACTTGGCCTGTGACATAGCTCGATAGGTCGCTGGCGAGGAAGATGGCGACGTTGGCGATGTCGTCAACGGTGCCGCCACGACGCAACGGGATGCGCTGTGCCCACTCCTGACGAACGGCCTCGGGCAACGACTGAGTCATCGCGGTGTCGATAAAGCCTGGAGCGATGGCGTTGGCGCGGATGCCGCGGCTACCCATCTCCTGGGCGACGCTCTTGGCGAGAGCAATTAGACCAGCCTTAGATGCGGCGTAGTTCGACTGACCGGCATTGCCGTGAACTCCCACAACGCTCGCCATGTTGATGATTGAACCGCCACGCTGGCGCATCATGATAGGAACCAGGGCGTGGATAAAGTTGAACGCCGACTTCAGGTTCACATTGATTACGGCATCCCACTGGGCCTCGGTCATGCGAAGCATCAGACCGTCCTTGGTGATGCCGGCGTTGTTGACCAGGATATCGATGTGACCGAAGTCCTCCTTCACCTGTGCCACAACAGCCTCGGTCTGGGCAAAGTCAGCAGCGTTGCTGGCATAGCCTTTCACCTTTACGCCCAGGGCACCAATCTCCTGCTCGGTAGCCTGTCCAATCTCGTCAATCACCAGGTCGGTGAAAGCGATGTCTGCACCTTCGCTGGCCATCTTCAGGGCGATGGCCTTGCCGATACCGCGCGCTGCACCAGTGATCAGCGCGACTTTTCCTTCCAGTAATTTCATCTTATTGTTGTTTTATTTTTGTTTTCTCTTCGATCTAGAAAATCTAGAGCATCTAGACCATCTAGTGCTTCTAGTCAAGCGAAATCGCCTGCAAAGGTACAATATTATTTCGAAAATTCGAAAATTCGTGATTAAAACCCTACTAAGGTCATGGGTAAATCTCGATGTGGCTGCTGCCCGACGAGCCATTCTTCACCACACGGATTTGCGTGGTGATGCGTTCGCTCATCGTGTCGGTGTGGCTGATCACACCCACCTTTTTGCCTTGCGACATCTGCAGCATCGCCAACGAGTCAATCACTGTGGCGAGCGTGTCGGGGTCGAGCGTGCCGAAACCCTCGTCGATAAACAGGTTGTCAAACGAGATGTTGCGCGACGACAATGACGACAGGCCCAGAGCGAGGCCCAGACTGACGATGAACGTCTCGCCACCCGACAACGATGTCGTGTCGCGGACATCGTCGGCGCGGTCGTGGTCAATGACCCGGATGCCCAACGAGTTTTTCACTTGCTGCAGCTCATAACGGCTGTTGAACTTGCGAATCTCCTCATTGGCGTGTTCAATCAGGAAGCCCAAGGTATAGCACTGCGCAATCTTGCGTAAAAGCTTGCCGTCACCACCAATAGAGTCGTTTATTTGACCCCAGTCCTGCTTGTCGCGAGTGGCATCCTCCAGCTCCTTGGCCTTGTCGCCCAACTGCACGATTGCATCATTGTGACTCTTCAAGCGGGTGTTGAGCTCAATCAACTTGTCATGCTGGCTGCTCTGCTGTAGTTCTTGTTGGTGAGCAACGAGTGCTTCTTTTGGCAGTTCGGGCTTGCTGGTCTGGTGAGACTCATGTTCTTTTCGTGCCTGATCAAGAAGCGCGCCAGTTGAGTGAATGGCTTTGATGAGGCGCTCCTTGGTTGAGCGGATGGTCTCCCAGTTATCAGTAGCCGCTAGCATGTCGCTCACATCATCGATTGTGATCTCCTTGAGTTTGTCTGCACGGGCGTTGTACTCATCCAACCACTTGTTCAGCTCGCCATTTTTGGCTTCCATTTCGCGTTTGTGGTCTTCCATCAGTTGCGACTGCTTCTGCTGGATGCCTTGTAACTTGCTTAATTCAGCTTGACTCTCATCGAGTTCTCTCTTGAACGTTTTTTGCAGTTTCTCCAACTCCTGGCTTGTAATCTGGCAAGACGAGGTGGTTTCCTCCGCCGTTTTTTGACTGTCATCGTACTGCTGCGATAGGGTAGGGGTAAGGGCACGCAGTTCGGCAAGGACGGTCTTGTATGAGTTAAGCCCATCCTTAAATATTGAGATGTCTTCAGAGGCCTTTTTTTCAAAGTTTGTCAACACATCAGTGGCTTCCTCTTTTTGCTTAACCCAGTCATCAATGCACTGTTTCACCTTATTGTATCGCGCGAGGGTGTCATCGGCCTGCTGTTTAGTCTGCTCATGGCTGGGTACCAGTGCTTTGAGCGACTCCAACTCATGCGGCAGCAAGGGATACTGCTGGCGCATAGCATCCCATTTCCCTTCTAGTTCGTTCATGTTCTCGCTCAATTGTTGCAATCGCTTGTCCAGCTCAACAATCGTGCCCTCGTTGGTTTTAATGGCACCCGAAAAATCCGATTGGCGCTTTTGCCGGTTTTTCAACTCATTCTCTTTGGTGGTCAGTAACTCATGGAGCTCTGTTCCAACCATCTGGGCTTGCGTCGAGTCTTCAAGATACGGATGTTGGGTCGCACCGCACAACGGACACGGACTCCCCTCGCGAAGCAGGTCGCGGTGTTGCGACCACTGCTCGCTGGTCGTCAGAGTGTAGATGCGCCGCAACGTATCGACTTCTTTATTCAGCGACTCGATGTCAAGTTTGCACAATTCTTCTTGCAGTCGCTTGTTCTGTTCTTGCAGCTGGGCTAGTGTTTTTTCCTTGTCCTGTTTCTCCTTGACGGCTTTGCCCAAGTTGTCCACTATAGTGATGGCATCTTGCAAGTCGCGCAGGGCATGGTCGGCTCGCGTCTTGGCTTGTTGCAGAGCGTCGGCATCTTGACCTTGGATTTTTTGTTGCTCGCTTTGAAGTCGTGTCGTGATGTCGAGGACGTGAGCTTGATGATCTTTCCTCTCTTTTTCAAAAGCCGTTTTCATCTTGCGGAGTTCCTCTTCAGCTAGGGCTAGTGCTTTCTCTGCTGTATCTTTCAATTCATTGAGGTGCCGGGTGGCGGCCTGGATGCGTTTTTCTTGACCGATAATATCACGACCAGTGTCGGCGATTTCATCATTCAGCTTCTTGATCTCATTCTCTAGGCGTTTCACCTCGCGCAACAAGTCCACCGCGGGGTCAATGGCATCGTGAAGCGACAGGCGCGCAAAGTCCGAGGCTTTGGCGGCCAACGCGTCCTTGGCCTTTGTTTCCTCGGCTTGGCAGTCGATGATAGCTCGCGACTTTTTCTCGTCATCGACAAACCACTGCAATTCTTTATCCACCTGCTTGAGGGTTTCGGATAGTGCTTTCTCGGCTTCATCAAGTTCTTTGATTTCGTCTTTCAAGGCTTGAAGGGCGTTGTCATCTAGCATATTCTGCTTGACGGCATCCACCGAGGCACTCACTTGGTTGTAAGTCGTCTCGGCTGCTTTGAAGCGTTCCTTAATGGCTTGAGCAATGTTTGTGTATAAATCCTCGCAGCCAATCAGCTTCTCGAGCAACGCAAAACGCTCATCCTCCTTGGCGGTGAGAAAGTTGGCAAACGAGCCCTGGGCAATCAGCACCGTGCGCAGGAACTGTTCGTAGTCCAACCCGATGATTTGCGGAAGTTCGTTCCAGTCGGCTTCTTCCTCAATGGGCGTGCCATCCGATGACGTGCTGAGTTTGTACAGCAGTTTGACGGTGTTGGCATATCTCGTGCGGTTAAACCTGACGTGCCACTCAGCGCGGTAGATAGTACCGTTGTTGGCCAGGAAGGTAAGCTTGCTGTAGCCATTATTCTTGCCACGCGTAAGGATGTTGCGGCAGTCAGTCGGAGCAAGACGGTTGAGCTCACTCTCATCGGGTGTACCGTAAATCTCGATATTGTTGTGTTGGCGTGCCACGCGTGGGTAGCGTGGCGCGCGGTTGTACAATGCCAGACAGATGGCGTCAAGCAGAGTCGATTTGCCGCTGCCCGTTGGCCCTACGATGCTAAAGATGTTGCTCTCGCCCAGGGCACCTTGGGTAAAGTCGATTACTTCGCCTTCGGGTCTGTCGAGTGAGGCGAGATTGAGAATTTCAAGTCGGATGAGTTTCATGATATTTAGTCGTTAGATTTGTTCTTAATACTGTTGATGACATCGGTAAGGAGCGACTTCTGCCGCTCATTCATCTCGGCGTTGTGTTTGGCCACAAAAGCCTCCTGCAAAGTTTCCAGCGGGTCGCGGTTCAGGATGTCATCAACGCTGGTTAACGTGCGTTCGCCGACGCTGGCTGATGGGTTCACTATTTCGATGATGCTCTCGGTTTTGCATAGGACGGCATTTTTGCTGTTCACCAGGTCCATCAGCATCTTGGCATCGTCATGGTTTACGCGATTGCGCCGAACCTTGAGCCATACATAGTCGAAGTGGTCATCAGGCTTGTCGCTGGTACGCTCTTGCAACTCGTTGTTAATGAGCTTAGTCAATTGATTGACAGTGAGGTCGGCACCATCCTCGGGCAGCACCCGCAGTCGGTGCTGGGGCGTGTACTCGAGTTGTTTCACCATGGGGCGATGACCGGCAGTGAGTGTCACCAGATCCACGCCATGCGTATAGTCCTTCTCGACGAACGACATGGGCAACACGCTGCCCGTATAGCGCGCCCAGTCGGTGTCCCAAATGTGCTGGCGCTTGTGGATGTGGCCGCAGGTCAGGTAATCGGGATGTTCGTTCCAGCCTTCCATGCTTACTTGCTCCTGTCCGCCGATGATGATGCGCTCACTGGCATCACGCGAGGCGATGTCGGCACCGCTGGCATACATGTGAGCCATCATCACCAGGGGAGTGTCGGGATATAGTTCGCGGGCACGGGCGGTGAGTGAGTGCAAGAACTGGTTCACGCCTCGTGAGTAGCTCGTGTCGCGAACCACGTCGCTGCGCAGATAGGGAACAGCGAGCACGATGGCACGGTCGCCCGCTTGGCCGTCAACGGGGATAAGCAGGTCGTCATAGTCAACCTGCCAGTCGCCTTGGCCGTCATCATCGGTGACCCATTGGCGCTTGATTGTGCCGCGAACCTCTACGCGATGATGCGTCAACAATTCTCGAGGAGCCTCCAGGCGACTCGCCGAGTCGTGGTTACCGGCGGTGATGACAATCTGCAGGGTGGCGCAGGACTGTGTCGCTTCAGCGAGAAACTTGTAGTAGGCCGACTGAGCTTTTGCCGACGGGTTGCCGTTATCAAACACGTCGCCTGCTACAAGTAGCGCGTCGGGCTGTTGTTCCTTTAGCTGACCGAGCAACCATTCTAAAAAGTCCTCATGCTCCTCCAGCCGGTCGTTGCCATGAAACAAGTTCCCCAAATGCCAGTCACTAGTTGTGATAATCTTCATGATGCAAGAGCTATAAAACTGTATGATGAATTGAGAATTGATAAAGTGAAAATGTAAGTTCTGTTATTTTAGATTCATCGTAATCGAAGTTGCTAATTAGCATATCTTTCACTCTTTGTTTGATGACATCTCTCAAATTGTGATGTTTTTCTGCAAGTTCTTCAATATTAAAAAAATCAATAGTAGGTTGTTTGCTAAACAAATCTGTTAGAATATGTTGTAGTTCATCCATGAAATGGTCTTCTAGATAGATTGGGTAGCCGAGCCCAGAGTCTGAGGGGCTTGTTTTCTTGTCATTGACCCATATAGAAACATTGGGGATATTAATGTCCATCTCTTTAAAGAGTTGGTCAGGCCAGTGCAAAACAGGCCATGGGCAATCTTTGTTTAATGGATTGAGTGAAGGATCGTATTCTAAATCTGAGATGACTTCTTCGTCGCAAAAATCTTCATCGAGGTCACTAGTGTTAATCCAATCGATAAGGGCGCGATAGAGCTTGTCATAGACTTTAGGACTGTGCGTTCTAAATTCTAGAGGGACAAAACTAATCCACTTCTTGTCGCGGAGATAAAACCAGTCTCTAATAGCTGCAACATCTTGAGGAGTCAGAACAATGTCAATTTTGTTCTCATAATTCCCATCTATAGATATGTAGGGGACGATACTAAAAGTATAAACTTTATCTCTGTATTCGATACAGTTAGCAAACAAATCTCTCTCGGGTATTGACGAGAGGTCAAAAACGGATTCTACCGTGAGTTCTGGTTCATGAGTTGGTGTCTTGTTGTCGTTCATAGAATTACTTTTTTCGGCAAAGTTAATGCTTTTTTTTCGACTTATCAACATTTCTTCGTACCTATGCACCAATATTCTATAATTGTAAAAACATCATTTTGTACAATGCGCTCAGCTCGGCGAAAACCTGATTATGCATTGTGCATTATGAATTATGCATTAGATAACCGTGCCCTGTTTTTCTGCCCAATGGACTCCTTCAATGAAGGCTTGGCGGCAAGGCGCAGTGTAGTGGCGACGGGCTAGTTCTTGGTCTAAGTTGATGTCTCGCTCACTGATGTGTAGCATTTCTGCGATGACGTCGCCATCTACCGGTGTGCCATTCAACGTGAACCCCTTGACAGTCATGATGACCTCCTGTCCGTCCTTTGTCCATTTCGTGCCTCGATGGAACAAATGGTATTGCCGCCATCCATTCACGGCAAATCGTTGTTCTAAAAGTTTGAAACTGATGTGCATAGCTAAAAATTTGTTTGGAGAAGTGTGTTCATTTTCATGATATCAAGTGATTTTACTTATGCATGGTCGAACGAGAATCGTAGTTGATGATTCGCATCCATTCGGCAGGAAGTGTGATGCGCTCGGGTGGCACGTTGATGATGTATGAGGTGCTTTTTCTGAACTTGTCTTTTTGTGCATCTAATATGCATTGCATTACTGCGTCCTCAGGGGCAGAACACATCGCGTTCTTGATTTGTGCAGAGGCTTGACTCTTGGCTTGACTAAGGCGTTGCCTGTCGGAGATGAATGTTCGATACCACTCGTCGAAATCGCGGTCGCGCGAGGGGAAGATGGTGAAGAACAGCTCTCGGATCCAAGGGTCGCACTCATGGCTCTCGAGCTCGTCGCGATAGAACTTGCTGCCGCCCTTATAGCGAAGCAACGAGCAAGCGTAGACCATGGCATTGTCCTTGTTGCCGAAGGTGAGTGGGTAAGCCACGCCATTGACGGTAATCACGATGTCCCATGCCATAGGGCGGCGGCCTTGTTTCTTGACGCTGGACTGGCGACGAACCACCTTAAGACTGACAAGGTTGGAGTCAGTCGATTGAACACGATGACTGGGCATGAAGGCCTCGAGAGTCTCCATGCCGTTGAGGGGGCTAGAATGACTTATAGAATAATGTGTCATAATTTTATTTTTATTAAACAATAAACAAATTAAATACAAGTTTGGCTGTTTAATCACATCATTTTGACCACCGTTTGTGTTTATGTCACTCGGTTGGCGCAGTTTCTGCCGGAGCAGCCTGTCTCTGGATGCATGTGTGTCACATCATGTGAATGAACTAATATCTGAACGAAATATACCATAGTTAAATATACAAAGCACCCTTAATGGGTATTGCCGGATAAATAAAAATGTATATTTCGTGTTTCTAAATGCAAAGGTATGTGTTTTTGTTGAGATAACCAAAGATTTTTGGTTAATTTTGGTTAACTGGTTGTGCGTTTTTTACGCGATATTCCGTAAGGTGTTGGCGCACAACATGTTGTTGCGAGTGGTGTCTTAAGCTCGGAAACCTATCGGGCGGGTACTGGGTTTGTTCTCGAACAGCTCGGCACGGCAGAAGGCATCGAGTTCGTCAAGCGTGGCAGTGCGGCCTGTCATGATGTAGTGGATGCTGCTCTTGCGCGCGATGTTTTCGATCTGGCCGCCCGAGAAGTTGAAGCGGTGGGCGAGCTCCTGGGCATCATCCTCGTTCAATCCCTCACCGAGCATCGAACGCCACAGTCGGGCTTGGACGGTTGCATCGGGTTGGTGGAACTCGATCTTGTAGAGGAAGCGGCGCTCGAATGCTTTGTCGAGGTTACATGTGAGGTTGGTTGTGGCGATGAGAATGCCGTCAAGCTCCTCGAGTTCTTGTAGGATGATGTTCTGCATCGCGTTGTCCATCTTGTCTACCGAGTGCTCGATGTTCTCGAGGCGCTTGTTAATCAGTGCGTCGGCCTCGTTGAACAACAAGATGGGCATTGTTTTGCACCCCTTGCTCAGCAGGCGGTACCGACGGAACAAGTTTCGAATGTTCTTCTCGCTCTCGCCCACCCACTTGTCGCGCATTCCGGCGATGTCTACGCGCATCACGTCGCGTCGTGTCTGAAGGGCTATTTGCTGCACGGTCTCGGTCTTTCCTGTGCCAGGAGCACCGTAGAATAGGCAAGTGAAGCCCTTGCGCATTCCTTGCTGTTCTAGCCGTTCCTGAACCTTAGGCAGCTGTTCTTGACTCAACAGGTGAGTTAGCAGATCAATTTGAGTTTGCTCGTCAGCATTGTAGAACATCGTCTTCGCGCCGAATGATGTGTGCTTGATCAAGTATGGACTTTCTATGATGAAGCGTTTTTTGCAACTCGATTGACTGGGTTCGAAGTCGGCGAGTACCTCTTCCTTACAGTGTCGCGTCAGTAAGTAGGAATCGGTGTCGGCCACACCGTCCACGCAACGCATCTCGAGCAGACCTGCTTCTTGCAGGGGGTGATTGCCATGGCTGAGCTGATTGCGCAGCGTCTCTTGTTCACGAGTGTCTGGGTAGAGGTCTTCTATGTCGTCTAGGGACATGTCTCCGCGGACATCGTCACCGAATTGGTCGTACTTGAGAACGACCCACATGAACAATGAGAGAACAGTGGGCTGATCAGCGAAGCGCAATGCTTCGTGGCACAATGGTAACTTGGAGTTGGCGCGGCACAGTATTGTGAACCACTCCTCGGCGTCTTTCATGTTCAGCGATGTGCGCATGTTCCCGCAATTTTTCTTAACGTAGCGGTTCATTCTGTCGATGAGTTCACGGGTTGTCAGCCCGTCGATTTTCTCGGGCACGAATACCCGATTGTGACGCAACGCAGTGACCACACCTTGCTCAATCATGAAGCCCTCCTCTTCTCTTTCTTCGTCGTAATCGCTGAATCTCTTGCGCGTGACCCAACGTTTGGCGACGAGATCGTCAAGGTCCTCACTGTGAACCATGAATGTTAGACGGCTGCAACGGAGGTGGTAGCAGAAGTCACGCCATGTCATGGGTTTCCCATTCTCAATGAGGATGGCGAGTGCCACCACTTGCATGGCGGTTAAGTCGAGTTTCTCGGTCAGGTAGTCGAGCGGCTCCTTGCACGATTCCCAGAACGTGCCGCTGAGTTTGCTTTCATATGAAAGTTCAAGCACGCGGTTCAGTGCACTGATGATGGTCCACAAGGCTTTTTGTTTGCGGGGCTTCATGGTCTTAGACGGGGTTTTCGTTGCCTCGGAGGCGGTACTTAACTCGTTCTTTTTCATGCCTGTAGATTTATTGTTTGTGTTGTTTTTTTTGAATCACGCTGCAAAGGTATGTCATTCCCATGACACGAAAATATTGAATATACCTGTTTTCTCATTTTTGCCTCAACCCTACCAAAATGATGCCCATCTCAACATTTCTTCGTATCTTTGCATGATAAAAACAACCTCTAAAAAACTTTGTAAATAAAATAGAAAAGACAATGAAAACAAGATTGCTTATACTTATGGCTGTACTGATGACGATGTTGGCAGTGCAGGCCTCTGACTACTATGGCTTTAAAATCGGTGGCGTGTCAGTCAACAGTGACAATTGCAACAACGTCACCGGAAGCACCATCAGTGGTTCGGTGAAATACGACTTGGCGACCAACACCGTCACCCTCACCAATGTCACCATCTCGCGCACAGGCAGCAACAATCGTGCCATCTACAATGAGAGCAACCCCGGACTGACCGTGAAGCTGGTTGGAACTAATAACCTGTCGGCTGCCGATGCCGCACCCGTGCGATTCGAGCGAAACACCACAGTAATTGTCACGGCTGGCAGCACTACAAACATTACCGGTGGCAGTGAGGGCGGCATCTATATTACCAATAGCAGCAATGTGGCTTTCAAGGGCTATGGCACTATCAAAATCACCGCCACGAGCAAAGGAGGTATAGAAGGAAACAACGACAACAACAACCTGAGTTTCCAGGAAGGAATCAATGCCACGATAAAAGGGGGTGGTGGAGACCTGCTCGACATTTGGCGCGTAGCATTTGCCGGAAACAGCAAAGTGACCCTTCAAGCCACCGGCAATAGTAGCAATTCCAATGTAAAAAATGTGGAAGCGATGGCGTTTTTCGACAACCAATGTATTCTGCAACCTATAGGAGCCGCATATAGCGAGACGGCAGAATCGGTAGTGCTAAACGGCGTTAACGTTTATAACAAGGATCTATTAATCAGCAACGACTATGTGGCAATCATCAATGCCACCAACTTCCCCGATGCCAATTTCCGCAACTATGTGCTTCAGTTGTTCCCCAAAGGCTATATCACAGCTACCGATGTCGCTAACACTACATCGATGGATGTCAAGTACAAATCTATTTCTAGCCTAACCGGAATTGCCTATTTCACGGCACTGGCCAGCCTGGACTGCAGCAGCAACACACTCTCGACACTGAATGTGACCAAGAATACCCAACTTACAGACCTCAATTGCTGTGGCAACAACCTCACCTCACTGAATCTGACATACAATAATAACTTGACCTTCCTGGCATGCGACAACAACCAGATATCGACCCTGAGCCTAACGTATAACACCGCTTTAAGCACATTGTATTGTAACAACAACAAACTCACCACCTTGAACCTAACGCATAACACTGCTTTAACCAGCTTGTATTGTAACAATAACAAACTCACCACCCTGGACTTGAGTAGGAACACTGCCCTCAAGACAGTTTTTTGCTACTTTAACAACATAGACGGTGACGGAGCCGAAAGTTTTGTGAACAATCTGCCACAGCGCACTTCGTCCGGCACAATCAGATTTACCATTGCCAACGGTGCAAACGAGACGGATTATAACCATTTGTTGATATCGCAAGCTCAAGCCGCAAGAGCCAAGAAATGGGATGTACAATATACTACAGTAAGTGCCGGTAATCCATGGCTCAGCTATGACGGTGAAATTCCGGTGAATGAGACTCATTTCCCCGATGATAACTTCCGAGAATGGGTCAGCAACTATGATACAAATGGAAATGGCTATCTCACACCCTCAGAGCTGAACGTGACGTCGATGTTTGCGCAGTCAAAGAATATTACCTCTCTGCAGGGCATCGAGTATTTCACCGAACTGAAGACGTTGAATCTTAACGATAATAGCCTTACATCTTTGGATCTGAGTAATAATAAGAAATTGACCTATCTCAGTTGCACGACCAATCAGCTCACGACACTGAATGTGTCCGAATGTACTTTGTTGCAAAAATTATACTGCACCTCAAACCAGTTGCAGCAACTTGACTTGACACCAAATAAAGCCCTAACAATATTGCATTGTAACGACAACAAGTTGACTTCGCTCAAAGTGTCCACCGAGTCGTTTGCCGACGGCACGACAATCAATCTTTACTGTAACACCAACAAGCTAAGCACTGATGCAGTCGACCAATTTATCGCCTCGTTGGACAATCGACCCACTAGAAAGACTTATTACCTGTTCACGAGGGGCGATGATGACCAAAAGATGACCGCGCAACAGGTGCAAAACTCAAGAGCCAAAGGATGGTGGCCAAAACGCCTAACAACCACTGGCATATTGAGCGACTATGAGGGTGAAAGTGATACACTCCTCGGCGATGTCAACGGTGATGGATCGGTCGATGTCTCTGATGTGAATATTGTCATCAACATCATGCTCGGTAAGGTACAAGCAAGCACTTATCCCGGCAATGCCGACTGCAACGGCGATAACAATGTTGATGTCTCAGATGTCAACATCATCATCAACATCATGCTAGGCAAAGCATAAAAGCCTCACCCCAACCCCTTTCCGGAGGAGAGGGGCGGCTGTGGCGGATTAGAGACGGTTCTTTTTCCGCCACTTTTAACACTTTCTTTAACAAATGGCGGAACCGTCCCCATTAGGCGAGAAGTCTCCATTCTCCATTCTCAATTCTCCATTAAAAATTTCCTCTCACCCCACACAATTCAAAACTTCTTCGTACCTTTGCACCAACATTCTATAATTGTAAAAACATCATTCTGTACAATGTAATCAGCTTGGCGACAGCGCTGATTATGCATTGTGCATTATGAATTATGCATTAGATTACCGTGCCCTATTTCTCTGTCATAGTACCCGTGTACAACCGGCGCGATGAGGTCGACGACCTGTTGCGCAGCCTGGCGGCGCAGACCGTCAAGGATTTTGAAGTCATGATTGTCGAGGACGGCTCGACCGACCCCTGCGGAGACATCGTCGACAAGTACAAGGACCAAATCGACGTACATTATTATTATAAGGATAACGAAGGACGCAGCATTGCCCGTAACCACGGTATCGAACGCGCCGTGGGAGACTATTTCGTCTTCTTTGACAGTGACTGCGTCATCCCGCCTGACTACTTTGCCAAACTGCAAACGGCTTTGCGCGAGCAGTATGTGCCTTGCTTCGGAGGTCCCGATGCAGCCGGTGAGGACTTCACCGACCTGCAGAAGGCCATTAGCTTCTCGATGACGGCGTTTCTTACCACTGGCGGAATACGCGGTGGAAAGGTGCAATTGGAAAAATTTGTCCCGCGGTCGTTCAACATGGGTTATTCGCGCGAGGTCTGGGAAAAGGTCGGAGGGTTTCGGGAGATGTTCAGCGAGGACATCGACATGAGCACTCGCATACGCCAGGCAGGATTCGACATCCGGCTCATCCGTGAGGCGTGCGTCTACCACAAGCGCCGCACAAGTCTCAAAAAATTTGCCCGCCAGACCTATGTCTTCGGCATGTCGCGAATCACGCTGAAGCTGCTCTATCCCGACAGTCTCAAGCTGGTCCACACCCTGCCCGCGGTCTTCGTGCTGGGATGCCTTGCGCTCATCCTGCTCGCCATCTTCTGGCGCTGGTGGGCAATACTGCCTCTGGTGCTCTATGCTGTTATGCTCTGGGTCAGCGCACTCGTCAAGACCAAGAGTCTGAAAATATCGCTCATGGCGGTGGTAACAAGTTTTGTCCAGTTAGGCAGCTACGGTTATGGGTTTATCAAGTCATTCGTTTGGAAAATCCTGCTGGGTCACGGCCGAGACATCAACGAAGAAATCGCCATGCGAAAAGGCAAATGATTTACTATGATACAGGATTATGACGTTGAATATCGGCGGTCAAGACCGCTGCAACAGTGTGTCGCCGAGGATGACAGGCCACGAGAGAAGGCCAAACAGTTTGGATTCAAACAATGCAACGACCGAGACCTGTTAGCACTCATTATCGGAAGCGGAAGCCAAGGAGAGAATGTGCTGGAACTGTGCCAACGCATACTCGATGACCATGCCGGGAAATACTACAACCTGGCACGAAACTCCATCAAAGACTTGGTCAGAAAGTACCGCGGCATTGGAGAGGTGAAGGCCATCGAAATCCTTGCGGCACTCGAACTGGCACGGCGATACCAGCTGGAGAGATTTGATGACGAGTACCAAATCACCTGCAGTAAGGACGCGTACGACCTGCTGTGGGCAAAGATGGGAGCGCTTGATCACGAGGAAATATGGATTGTCATGCTCAACCGCAGCAAGCGAGTGCTGGGCGTGGAGCGCATCAGCGCAGGAGGTACCACAATGACCGTGGCCGACATCAAAATGGTCATGAAACCCGCCATCGAACATTTGGCCGACTCCATCATCCTCGCTCACAACCATCCCAGCGACACGGCAAGTCCGAGCATGCAAGACAACACACTGACCAAGAAAGTCGCGGCTGCATGCAACACCATGGACATGCACCTCATCGACCACATCATTGTGTGCCGAGGAGGACGCTACTACAGCTACAACGACGAAGGAGCACTCTAGATAGTTGATAGTTTACAGTTGATAGTTAATAGTTAAGCGTTAATAGTTTACAGTTAAGAGTTAATAGTTAACGTGAGTTCGCTAATACTCTTGTTGGCTGCATGATATGTTGCAACAAAGTCCTCCCCTAAGTTAGGGGAGGTGGCGCGAAGCGACGGAGGAGTGTGTGACACATGCATTGTGCATTATGCATTATGAATTATGCATTGTTCAAAATGGCACTCCTGGCTCGTCGTGGTCAGGGTAGAAGTCTACATTGGGTGGTGGAGGAGTAGGCATACCAGGATCAACATCAGGCTGTGTGTTCATCTTCGACGGTATGATACTGTCAGTGTCACCCGTCAAGTTATAGCTCTCGTCCCAGTTCTCAAATCGAGCGAACTGCCCGCGGAAACGCATCTGCACGTCGCCAACGCTACCGCTGCGGTGTTTAGCGATGATAAACTCCGCCAAGCCACGGATGTCCTTACCCTCGGCATCTTGGCCACTCTTGTAATAGTACTCTGGGCGATGGATAAAGCATACGATGTCGGCATCCTGCTCAATGGCACCGCTCTCGCGCAAGTCGCTCAACTGGGGGCGTTTGCCGTGTTTGTCGTCACGGGTCTCCACACTACGGTTCAGCTGCGACAACGCGATGATGGGGATGTTCAGCTCCTTGGCTAGACCCTTCAAGCTGCGAGAAATCGTGCTCACCTCCTGCTCGCGGCTGCCGAACTTCATGCCCGACGCATTCATTAGCTGCAGGTAATCGATGATGATGATTTTCACGCCGTGCTCACGAACCAGGCGGCGAGCCTTTGTGCGAAGCTCGAATACCGACAACGAGGGGGTGTCATCAACGTACAGCGGGGCAGAATACAACCGCTTGGTGCGGGCCATCAGATTGTCCCACTCGGGCTGAGACAACTGGCCGCTCTTGATTTTCTCGCTCTCCAGTTCGCACACATTGCTGATCAGGCGGTTCACCAACTGCAGGTTGCTCATCTCAAGCGAGAAAATCGCTGTCGGAATCGAGAAGTCAACTGCCATGTTCTTTGCCATCGATAGTACAAACGCCGTCTTACCCATGGCAGGGCGTGCGGCAATGATCACAAGGTCGCTGTTCTGCCAACCGCTCGTCTTCTTGTCCAACTCGTGGAAGCCCGTCTGTAGACCGCTCAAACCGCTCTCGCTGTTCGACGCCTCCTGAATTTTCTTGAGTGCCTCACTGATTATAGGGTCAATCTGAACAACATCGCGTTTGAGCGTGTTTTTGGAAATCTCAAACAAACCGCCCTCGGCCTCTTGCATCAGATCGTACACGTCAATCGACTCGTCAAAGGCTTTCTGCTGGACCATGCTGCTGAAGCGAATCAGTTCGCGCGCGATATACTTCTGCGCCACGATACGAGCGTGGAACTCGATGTTTGCCGCACTTGACACGCGACCGGTCAACTCGCTGATGCGCAGCGGGCCGCCCACCTCTTCAAGCGTGCCGTCGGCACGCAACTGGTCGGTCACCGTGAGCATGTCAATGGGACGCTGCTTCGCACCAAGCGACACAATCGCCTGGTAAATTTTCTGGTTGGCGTTGTCGTAGAAACTCTCGGGTTTTAGGATGTCGCTGATCACGCTGTAAGCATCCTTCTCGAGCATCACGGCTCCCAACACGGCCTCCTCAATCTGAAGGTCTTGGGGCTGGAGCTTGCCAAACTCGCTCACGAGCTCGCTCTCGTGTTGCGGACGGCGGCGGTATTGTCTGTCTTCTGCCATATTATTCTTTAATTTGGGTGTGCAAAGTTAATGCTTCTCTTTCATTCAACACCCATCACCCTCTCAAAAGATATCCACACATTATTAACAACCCACAATCAAATTAAGAATTAAGAATTAAGAATAACAAGTCTAGTTTATCTAGTCCGCAAAAAAAAACTGCCCTACATCTCTGTAGGGCAGTATAACAAATCTTTGCGTTATTCGCGGTTAACGCACGCGGCCTTGATAGCTGCCGTCGCGGGTGTCGACCTCGATAATCTCGCCCTCGTTGCAGAACAGAGGAACACGCACCGTAGCGCCGGTCTCGACAGTGGCGGGCTTCAGCGTGTTGGTTGCAGTGTCACCCTTCACACCAGGCTCAGTGTAAGTAATCTTCAGTTTGGTCTTGATGGGCATCTCGGCGAACAGAATCGTCTCGGTCGAAGCGTCACTGACCACCTCAACGATGTCGCTCTCCTTCATGTAGTCGGCACCGGTAATCAACTCCTTGGCGATGGGGATCTGCTCATAGGTCTCCTGGTTCATGAAGATGGCGTCCTCACCGTCCATGTACAGGTACTGATAGGGGCGGCGCTCCACACGGACGTCCTCAAGCTTCTCGCCGATGTTGAAACGGCGCTCCAAAACGCGGCCGTCAACCACGTTTTTCAGCTTGGTGCGCATGAAGGTGTTACCCTTGCCGGGCTTCACGTGAAGGAACTCGATGCAGAAGTACAGGTCGCCGTCAAGGCGGATGCAAGTACCGTTTTTGATGTCTTGAGCGTTAATCATAAAAGTGCTTGTTTTATATTATTAATGTGTAATTTCCGAAAAACGCTGCAAAGGTACGAATAAGTGAGCGAAAAGCCAAATTTATTTGCGCTTTTCCGCGCGAGGGTATCTTCGGAGAGGCTAAAGGGACTCAAAATCATGAAGAAATCAAAAAAAATCTTTCTTTTTTTGCCTCATACTTGTGTGTTTAGAAAATTAGCAGTAATTTTGCACCGCTTTTTTCGCACGAACGAAAACAAATCAAATTTTAAGATAGAAAATGAAACGTACATTCCAACCCTCGAACCTCAAGAAGGCTCACAAGCACGGCTTCCGTGCTCGTATGAAGACCAAGGATGGTCGCAAGGTGCTCGCACGCCGTCGCGCCAAGGGTCGTTACAGCCTCACTGTCAGCGACAGCGTTTACAAGTAATCAGTCGCAGACATCCTGCCCGCAACGCCGGGCAACAATGCAGCAAGCCGTCGTGACCACAAGTCACAACGGCATTTGTTGTATATACACCAAAGGATAGTGTTATAGGGGCGATGGTTCGGCCGGCGCCATCAGATCTTCTCCAGCAACGACGGATGCACATAGGTCGTCGCCACAGCTACCACACCCTCAATAGAAACGACAACGCGACGGTCACCCTTCACCCGAACAAATACACCTTCGGCGCCCTCAAACGGGCCGCCCAAGATGCGCACACGGTCGCCCTGGCTGAAATCACCAGGCTTTGGAGTAAGGTATAGTAACTGCTCGTCGTGCGTGCCTGCCACTGCGATAAAGCTGTCCATCTGTCGCTGTGGCACCGTCACTGGCTCGCGCCGACCATTGCTCTCCTGTCGCATGATATACCGTACGGGCAAGGCAGTCGACGCTTTGTACTCCTTCATCCGCGATGGCTCGATGAAAACGAAAATTAGGTTATGCACCGACGGAACAAGCCGCTTCACTAGCTTCCCGCCACGCACCACTCCCTTCACCTGCATGGGCACAAAGTTGCGGATGCCAAGGCCATCTAGTTCGGCTTTCACACGCATCTCACGGCAGTAGGTCACACGCAACGCATACCATACCGCCTCCTCTGCTATGTCTTTATTCGGTGCCTTCTCCTCCATTGCCCGCAAAGTTACTATTTTTTTCGCAATATTCCCTAATCCACCACGTTAAAAAAGGGAAGCCTCTCAGGAACATGTCAGTGTATTGCGAGCCACGGCTCGTACCAAAAGCAGCAAAGATGATCAAAAAATGGACCACACTCGAGAGCCGCTACATCATCCAGCGGCCATGGCTCACAGCACGCGTTGACCGCGTGCAACTGCCTAACGGAGTCATTCACCCCGAGCACTACGTGCTCGAGTACCCCGACTGGGTCAACGTCATCGCCATCACGACCGACGACCAGTTCGTCATGATACGTCAGTACCGCCACGCCATGGACCAGGTACTCATCGAACTCTGTGCCGGTGTCAGTGAGGAAGGTGAGACGCCCGAGCAGAGCGCACGACGTGAACTCCTTGAGGAGACGGGCTACGGCGGAGGCACGTGGACCGAGATTCTCACCATCGGGCAGAATCCCAGCATCTGCGATAACATCACACACTGCTTCCTTGCCGAAGGTGTTCAGCGCCTCGCCGATCAAGCGCTGGAGCCAACCGAAGACATTGAGGTCTTGCTCATGTCACGCCAACAGGTTCACGACATGTTACGCAACAACCAGATGCTACAAGCCCTCATGGCAGCGCCCCTCTGGCGATACTTCGCCGAGCATCCTTCTTCAATGCACAATGCATAATAAAAGCCGCTTTCCACCAGGGAAAAGCGGCTTAATTCTTAATTCTAATTTTTATCCTTATTTCACAACGACTTTCTGGCCGGCAACGATGTAGATGCCCGGTTGCAGACCGTCGATGACAGTCGTGCCTGCCTCCACGACGCGCTGTGTGACCACCCGGCCCGACAGGTCAACCACTGTCACTGGCAATGTCTGTGCCGCAGTCACAGTGATGCATCCCGTGCCACCCACGACTTGCAAGCTACTGATTGCCAAGTCGTCAAGCTCGGTGATGACGGTGGCGTCGCTGCTGGCTGTCCAGTTCAGGTAGAATTCGCTCTCGCTAATGCCGTTGTCGTACTTATAGGTCTCAGTGCCGCTGGCCACATCGTCAGTTACACTAGTGGGGCTCAGTACCACAATTGTGCCAATCACCTTGTCGGCAGTCAAGCCCAAATCTTCGGCACGTGTGCGGCGCTCGCGAGTTCCTACGAAGGGTTGCTCGTTCCAAGTAATCTTGTCAAGGTTCACACCATCACCAGCCAATGTCTTTTTGTTTTCACCACGGCCAAAAATGTTTTCCTCGGCGTTCGACACGGCGTCTTCGCTACAGTATTGGTCATTCAAGAAGAAACCGCCACCATTGTCCTCAGCACTTTCTATGAGCTGGAAGTAATACATCCTGCGCATCTCTGGCTGATTGTTCGCATCCTTCACATAGAATGTCACCGAATTAGCAGGGATAGTGCGGCCATTGTTCGCATCCTGGATGTTGGTGAGAACATTGGCATTGCAGCCAGTCAGGTCGATGCCATTGATGTGGTTGTTCTCAAACTGCAGGTCTTTCAGACTGCCATGAGGGCCGCTGAGGTTAATCTGGAACAGGTTATTACTGTTTGCATGAATCGTGTCTATGGCGGCAGCATCGGCAAAGGTCAACTCACGAATCTTGTTGTTGTCGCAGTCAAAATACTTCAGTGCCGTGTTGCTTTCCAAGGCCAGGTCGATAGTGCTGCAGTTGTGCAGGTCCAGATGCGTCATGCCTGTGCTGGCAGCTACGTTTAGTTCGGTGATGCCCGTGTTGTTGTAGCAATTCAGCCAGTGCATGTTCTGTAAACTACTTACATCAAGCTTGGTGAGTTGATTGTTATGCACGCTAAGCGTGTCCAGGTTGGCGCACTGACTTACCTTTAGTTCACCTGGCAGATTGCAACTGGATGCCAACAACGATTGCAGGTTGGTGTTGGCCTGCACATTAAAGTTGTTCTTTCCCAGCAAGCCGTCGTTCTGAACATGCAGGTACTTGAGTGCCGTGCACTCTTCCAGCCCGCTAATGCCAGGCAGTGACGGGTCGTTGTCGGCATAAAGTTTTTCAAGCAGTGGATTGTCGGCAACCTTCAGCGTGGTGAGGTCGGGCAGGTCGTTGGCGTCAACATAGGTCAGCCGGTCATTGTTCTCGGTGTCGACATATTGCAGTTTTGTGTTGCCTGACACTTTGAGTTCTGAGAGGTGATTGCCGCTCACATCCAGATGCTCTAGGTTCACGCCGTTGGCTGTTCTTACGATATAGTAGCCGCTATTGCTCACATCATACCATTTGACAGCGTTGGTGTAGTAGTTAGTGCCGCCTTCCACTCCATTAGCGTCTTTGTAGTAGATTGTGCCAGTCAGTGTCCCATCCTCATTTGTACTGTAGACGGTGCGAGAATAGGTCACCACTTGGCCAGAAATGGTGATGTTGCCTCTCTCAGTTAAACAATTAGGGTTGGACGATGAACCAGCATCTCGCATAAAATAGCAGTCGCCATACATTCCTTTGGCAGTGATGGTGTGCAAATAGGGCGAAGTGTTCACTCCCAGTGACTGCATGTTATTGTTATCTGCGTGGAACTCCTCCAGATGCCCGCAAGTCTTCAGCCATACGAAATGATGGCGTGTACTGCCATTAGCTGGAGACTTGGTGCCAGGATGAGCAGGGTCTACATAGGAATACCATCCACCAGTGCCGTATTCCCATCCGGGATCCATATACCACCATCCGGCAGCAGTGTTGTGGATGTTGGTCTCACTGATGTTTAGGTACTTGAGCTGGGTGTTAAAGTTCAGGTCCAGATGGAACAGACCGGTCGTGTCGCGCAAATCAATGTCACGCAAGTCGAAAGCGCGATGAGTCAAGGCCTCGTTGGCATTAAGTGTAGCTTGCGTGGCTGCAGTGCAACTGATGCCGATAGGTGTGTCTTTGCAGTGATACTTACGCAATAGGTCTGCCTTCTTCAATCTCATAGCGAGTTTCTCGGCATCGGTAGTGGCGAGCGGACCGATAACGTTGTTGTGGCTCACGTCGAGCCATGTCAAATTAGTGTTTCTGAATAGGTGAACAGAGTCGGCAAGTTCATTGTAGCTCAGGTCGAGGTGCTCAAGGCCGGTAAGGTGCTCGAGGCTAGACTTGCCGGCAACATAACTAGCAAGGCGTACACCATTGTCGTAGTTCGAGTTGGTAAAGGTTGTGAACTTGTTGTGACTGCCATTGAGGGATTTCACGTTGACGAGACCATTTAGGGCCGCATCGGCACCAATCTGGTTAAACGAACTGTTGCTCAGATCGATGGTTTCAAGGGCAGTATTACCCAGCAAATAAAGACCGCTGCCGTCACTCATTGCTTCGTTGGCGGTGGTGCAAGTCAGGTTGTTGTTGCCATGCAACTCCAAGGTAGTCATTGTTGGGTTGTTGCCCAGCATCAGTGCCGACAGTCCAGTGCCTGTGGCTATGAAACTAGTTATGCCGTTATTGCCAAGGTCAAGACCCTTCAGCGTAGGAACGCTCTCACTGGTCAGTTCCAGAGCCCCCGAGAACCCATTGTTTTCTGCATACAAGAATTGCACCGATGATCCGCTAGGCACCTCAAAACCAGTCAGCTGATTGCTGTTTAAATATAAAGAGGTGCAACTTGCGGGTAAAACAAGTGACGGGACACTAGTGAATGCATTGTAGCTTAAGTCCAATGCAGCTAATGATGTGCAGCTACTCAAGCCAGTGAGGGTAGGAATATTGGAATTTGAAAGACCATCATTGTTCAGCGTCAATTTCGTCATCGCGGTGTTGCCAGTCACATCCACTTCTTCAAGCGCGGTGCAACTGTTAATTTTAAACGAAGTGATGTTGTAATTGCCGCCAATCTTCAAGGTCTTCAGTGCCGTGTAGCCATAGACATCAGGCGTGAAGCAATTATCATTGCTTATGTCGAGATATTCCAAAGAACCGCGGGATGCAGTGAGGCGACCGGCATCAGACTCAGAACCAATAAAATTTTTAGTGCTCAAGTCCACTCCGTTAAACTCCACATGTTTGAGGTTGGTTAGACTTGAGAGACCTTGAAGTATATTATCTGTTGCTGTCCTCAATTTGGTGTCACCATTTAGAATCAATGTTTCAAGATTAGTTTTATTTGTCAAATAGACCACATCAAGGTTGGAATTATCTGATGCGTCCAAGTATTTAAGGCTTGTCAATGCACCAAATTTGTCTGAACCTAACGCATCATTATTACTAGTAATGCCACAGTTTGCTATTTCGAGGTGCTCTAGTTTTGTGCAGCTATTGATAGAAGTAACATAGTCTAGCGGGGTGTTGTTAGAGACAATCAGTTTTTTAAGATTTGTCAGTGTGCCAACACCAATAGCGTTGAAATTGCAATTATTTAAATAAAAATCTGTAAGTCCTGTGCAGTTCCTAATAAAGATTCTACCATTCCCTGTTACTTGGGAGGCGTCAGTGTAGGTGGTTAGTAGTGTAGAATTATAACTCAAGTCTAATACCTCAAGATTCAGATTGTGTTGCAAATTGGCAAACGAAAGCGAATTGTTGCTGGCCAAAAGGGTCTTCAGGTTTGTGAACAGCTCGATACCAGTTATGTTTGATATTCCGCTATTGCTTACATCCAGATAGGTGATTGACGAAGGAGTAAACACGTCGCTGGTCATGCCCGTGCTAGCCTTGATGGCTTTGCGGAAGTTCTCGTCAGGAAAGGTGGTTGCATTTAATCCCATAAATCGAGCAACGGCCTTGCTGGTGTTGTAATAGCCGCCAGATTGATATGAAATCTGGTCAGAGTAAGTGGAATGGTCATTAAATTGTATGGTGTTTGGGGTATCATTCCAATGAGAGAAAGAAGTCTTAAGAATTTTCAATCCCATTCCATCAGTCCCTATTTCCTCCATGGCTTTTTCTTCATAACCACCACCTGTTGTGCGTGCTATGGCGTAGGTTGTTCCCCAAGTTGGAGGAACACTGAAATAAACCTCACTAGACGAGTAGTTATATTGAGGCATGGTACCGAACATGGTGGTCTCGCCATCATACATCAGTGAAATGACGCCATTGACACCTGTCAAATTTAGGTAGTCGGCGGTTTGGGGACCATCCTCGCCCATGCTCAGGATGATGTTGACCTGGGTGACCCCTTCCACGGGCATTGTCCAATAGTTGCCATCTTTCTCAGTGAATTGTGTGCCAGGAAAATCTCCAAGTAACTTTGTACCCTCGTTATCCCAGGCATACAGATATGGTGCCTCGCCGCCTTTTTGTACCTTGATTGTCAGGTCAGCGTGGGCTGGAAATACACAGAACGCAGCCACCACGAGGGCCAATGCAGTAAATAGTTTGTTTCTTGTCATAGTTATCTAGTTTTATGGTTTGTACAAAATTTATTGAAGCAACAAAAATACGCATTTCGACAGAAATTTGCCACAGCTCCACCTGAAATTTCAGCAAAAAGCCATAAAAACTACCGAAAACAGTAGGTTTTATAAACGAGCACAAAGCAGAGCACCTAGTCGTTCGCCATGCCGCGGCTCCGTCGCGGCCATTACATTATAAAAATAAAGGACACAAAGCATAGCCTCATGTCCTTGGGTTCTTATGTCCAGAAAAATCAGTCGAACTTGCGTGCCAGGTTGTGGTTGTAGTAGTTGACGTTGCCCGTGATGTCCTCAATGACCTCAATGAATGGCGGGAACTTGATAGGCTCCCCTTCGTCAACACCCTTCGCCTCCAGGATGACAAGACCCTCCAACTCGTTCTTGTAGGTGTCTATCTCGAAGAACTGCCCCTGGTAGATGAAATTCAGGCGATGCTTGCAGATAGTGCGGCGCTTCGGGTCGGCAAGCGTGAGCATCATCTCGTAAAGACTGTTGTTAATCTGGCGCTCGGTCACCAGTTCTTCCTTGTCCGACACTTTCTTCTTCGTCGTGTGCACATACAGGTACTTCCCGTCCCAGCCACGCTTGCGCAGACGCACCTCGGCGTTTGCATCAGAAGAGTTCAGGTACGTCTGGACGATGTCGTTCTCGATGCAGTCGGCAGGTACTTCTCCAGTGAGTTTGACGATGTACTTACGCTCGGTCTCGATGGGCTTGGGTAGACCCAGCACACTGCTGATTTCCTGGATCACGCGCTTCATCTTGGCATCGAAGTCATCGTGGTTGTTAATTACGCTCAAGTGCGGGTGTCCCGTCCACGCCTTGATGACCTTCTTGTCAAGCATGCGAGCGATGCGCAGGCCTTCCTCATTCATCTGCTCAAGGCGTTGCGCGTTGTTGGCGGTGGTGTAGAACTGCTCTGCGCCATCAGCTGCCGACACCAGGTGAAGCACAGCGTCATAACGCTCACGGAGCTCGGCCGACGACGTACCCACGGCGCGTGTCAACGTCTGCCACATCTCGGGGGTCATATAGGCTGAAATGTCCATCGTGCCGCGGTCGCACACGATGATGCAAGGCTCATTGCACTCCTGCGCCATGCGCGTAAACTTGTCCTCCAGGGCCAACTGAACCTCCAGGGTCGCTTTCTCGCCCTCATAGAAGTAACCCTTGTTTTTCGTCAGGTAGTTCATGCCAGCCGCGGTGAACATGGTGGGTACTTCAGGGAGGGTGAACACCTGGTATCCCAGGTTAGAAAAATGTTCTACAATCTTAGCCAATGCCGTGGTCTTGCCGGCACAGGGGCCGCCGGTGAGTACGATGCGTTTGATATCTTTCATTTTTAGTTAAGCGATTTTCAATCGAAAGTGCAAATGTACGAAAAACTTTTCAAACAGGAAAAATAAAATAGTCTGTGTGCAAAAAATAGCTCGGCAATGATTATGAATTATGCATTATGAATTATGCATTTAACTAAACGGTCGGCAACGCGATGCCGTCGAGTTGTCGGTAAAGGTTCAGCGCATATACATCGGTCATCGCGCTGATGTGGTCGAGCACTGCCTGGATCTTCTCGAAGAGGGTAGGGGCGTGAACGTCATACTGTTGCGGGAACTTGTTCAGCAGCAACTGCGAGTAGTTTCGCTCGGGATGTTGCACCGCCTCAATGAGTTTCTCGAGCAACAGGTTGATGATGCGGTTGCCCGCTAGGTCCACATCCACGACATAGCCCGCGCGGTACAGTTTCTCGTAAGCCAATTGGCTGCAACGTTCGTAGCCTTCGCTGGCTAGCGGAGATATATGGTCAATAAGAGAACCCTCAAAGGCGCCTGACATAATTTCAGGCTCGTGAGCGACAAAGGTCTGGGCGCACTCCTGAACCAGCAGTCCCACAATGCATGAACGCATATAGCCCACCTTCTCGTTGGGGTCGGCGACGCGTGTCATCACTTCGCGCTTGTGCGCCTGCTCTTCCTTGTCGAAGAAGCCCAATAGTAACTCGAGTGTCTCCTCCGTACTGATGAGTTTGAGTTTGTGCCCGTCTTCAATGTCCATCACTTGGTAGCAGATGTCGTCGGCGGACTCGACCAGGTAGACCAGTGGATGGCGTGCGTAACGCTCAGGGCCCAGCTGCAGCATGCCCAGTTCGGTGGCGATGCGCTCAAACACCTCCTTCTCGCTGGTGAAGAACCCGAATTTGCCTTTCGAGTTGGCTTGGCTCGACGAGTAGGGATACTTGACAATCGAAGCCAGTGTCGAGTAGGTCATTGCGAAACCACCCGGACGGCGGCCCTTGAACTGATGCACCAGTGTGCGCAACGAGTTGGCGTTGCCCTCGAAGTGTATTAAGTCGTTCCACTGCTCAGTTGTGAATTTGTCTTTTAGCGCCAGGCCAGCCCCCTCGCTGAAATAAGCCCCGATGGTCTTCTCGCCCGAGTGGCCGAACGGCGGGTTGCCAAGGTCATGTGCCAGACATGCAGCGGCGACAATCTCGCTGATGTCACGCAATTTGTCCACCCAAGGTTCGCTGGCATACTTGGGCATCAGCCGCAGTGCAATTTCGCGCGCTAACGACTTGCCCACGCTCGACACTTCCAAGCTATGTGTCAGACGGTTGTGTACGAAGATGCTGCCTGGCAGCGGAAATACCTGCGTCTTGTTCTGTAACCGACGGAACGGAGAGGAAAACACTAGGCGGTCGTAATCGCGCTCAAAGTCGCTGCGCACGCCACCTTTGGTATCGTGATAGTCCTCCAGCCCCAGTCGCTTGTCGCATATCAGTTTGTCCCAGTTCATTGCTTTTTTATTATTCTTTGCAAAATTACTGCAAGTTGAGAGAAGTGCAAAATAATTTATCTAAAAACACAACTTTTCTCTGAGTTATTATCAAAAAATGAAGGTGATTAATCCACATGTTTTGTTTTTTTAGCGATTGTGTGCGTGCAAATTTGATGCTTTTACACTACCTTTGCAAATTCAAACAACTGACTAATGGAAAATATTGAAGTAAAAATTGTCAACCGCGGGCCACACCCATTGCCCGCATACAGCACTTCATTGAGCGCAGGCATGGACCTGCATGCGTGGCTCGAAGAGCCTGTCACCTTGCAACCGCTGCAACGAGCCATGTTGCACACGGGCATTTATATTGCTCTGCCCGAGGGATATGAGTGCCAGATACGTCCACGCAGCGGACTCGCCCTGAAGCGAGGACTCACCGTGCTCAACACCCCAGGCACCATCGATGCCGACTACCGGGGAGAGGTGTGTGTCATCATCGCAAACCTCAGCAACGAGCCCCAGACCATCGAAGATGGCGAGCGCATCTGCCAGATGGTCGTAGCACGACACGAGACCGTTCAGTGGCTACCCGTCGAGCAACTTGACGACACCGAGCGAGGCGCTGGAGGCTTCGGTCACACCGGAACAAAATAAACAGTGAACCATGAGTAATAATCAATATAGTTGTGCAACACGTTGGAGTAGTGCGACCCTTTGGCTCGTAGTCTTCCTCTTGGCCGCGCCCATCGCCTTGGCTGGCAGCGACAAGCAGCGCATTACCGAACAGGACCGCCGTAAGGCTGAATACCTCTTCCTCGAGGCACAGAACCAGAAGCAGCACGACCGACTCGACGCTTACTACGACCTCCTCAAGGCGGCCTACGACATCGACTCGACCAACACCAGCGTATCGTTCTACCTCGGCTACTGTCTGCTGACCATGGAGAACATGACCCAGCAACGGGCCGAGCGGGGACTGCAACTCATGCGCAAGCACTTTGACGAAGCGCCAGGCGACTTCTATGAGACCACATTCTACAGCGACGCATGCATGATGCTGGGAAAACCCGAGGAAGGACTGCGCGCCATCAAGACACTGAGCGACCGAAACCCCAACAAACTGGAATTGCAGGCACGACTGGCGCATGCACAGGCGCAGACCGGCGACTTCACCGGCGCCATCGAGACATTCGACTCCATCGAGGCTCTCCATGGCAAGTCGATGCAAATCACTTCCCGTAAGGTTTCTGCCTACATGGCAATGAACGACACCGCCGGAGCCATTAACGAGATGCGTGCACTGCTAACGACAGCGCCCGAGAACGCTACCTACAACATTACCATGAGCGGGCTGCTCGTACAGCTGGGAAGGCAGGACAGTGCCCTCGTCTACCTCGACCGGGCCCAACAGGCTGAGCCCGACAATGGCTACACCTACCTCGCCAAGGCACAGTATTATAATTTGGTGGGCGACTCCGCGGCCTACGAGCAGCAGGTACGCCAGGCACTGGTGAACGAGAACCTTGAGGTAGATGACAAGATGCAGGTGCTCGTTGATTTTATGCGCGACCGCATCGCTGCTAATGACTCCACGGGACGCGTCGACCAGCTGATGAGCGTACTGCTGGAGCAACATCCCCACGAACCGAAAATCCATGACCTCTATAGTGAGTACTTCATCGCTCGCAAGGATTACAGCCATGCCGCCGAACAGCTAGGCTATGTGCTTGATGTGGAACCCACCGACGCACAGATGTGGCGCAAACTGATGATTGTCAACATCATGGACGAGAACATCCCCGCCGCAATCGCTGCGGGTGACAAGGCGTTGGAATATAACCCCGACAGCTTGGATCTGTATCGATACATTGCCCCGGCATATTTCCAAATCAAGCAGTACGACAAGTCGCTTCAGATTTATCAGCGTGCCCTTGAACTCACCGACAGTGCCGATGTTGACACACGCAGCGACTTTATCGGAGGTATGGGAGATGTTTTTTTTGAGATGGGCGACACCCTGCATGCCTTCGAACTCTACGAGCAGGCGCTCCAACTCAATCCGCTCAACACGGGCATTATGAACAACTACGCCTATTTCCTTGCACTCAGCGAGCGTGACCTGGACAAGGCTGAACGCATGGCGGCGTTGGCGGTGAAAGACCAGCCGCAGAGCTCTACCTACCTTGACACCTACGCCTGGGTATACTTCAAGAAAAAAGACTATCAGATGGCGTTGCTCTACATCAAGAGTGCCATCGAGAACGATGACTCACCCAGTGGCGACCTTCTGGACCACTACGGCGACATCCTCTTCATGACGGGCGACCACGAGGCTGCACTCGAGCAGTGGCAGAAAGCTATCGAACTCATGCCCGACAACGAACTTCTCCAGCGCAAGGTTAAGCATCGCACCATCTTTTTCAAATAACCAAGCAATGATGAATCGTCCTGCCGTTTTCCTTGCTGCGGCTACGTCGCAGCCATCACTATACAAAACAAGGCAATGAAAACAACTCCCATCATCTTACTCGCCATTCTGGCAATCCTCGCCACCGGCTGCCGCGCAAAGCAGCAAGTAATCACCACCGACTACCCCAAGCCCGATACTACCACTGTTACGCCAACTACCAATCCCCTCGAGACACGCCTCAATGCGTTCGCTGCCAGCCAGCTCGGCTGGAACACACTCCAGGCAGGAGGAAATGTCAAAATAGGAGGGGCCAAGTCATTCTCCAGTTCCATGCAGATGCGAATGATTCGAGGTAAAGCCATCTACATCTCCTTGCGGCCGCTCATTGGCATTGAGGTGGGTAAAATTGTCATCACCAACGACAGTGTGTTGGTAGTCGACAAGTACCACAAACGCTACCTTGCCGAACCCATCTCGCTCATAACCAACGGCGTGCCCGTCACAGTCACCGAGATGCAGGACATCTTCCTCGGTCGCGCATTCATCCTCGGCAAGGGAACCGTCAACACCTCCACGCGACATCTGGTCCAGCTCGATGCCGATGGTACCAACTATCGCCTGTCGCCCAAGACCCAGCCGCAGGCATTCAACTATGGTTTTACTCTCGACCCCAGCAACCACGTCGTTGCCGTAGAGGTGAAACCCGCCAGCGGAACAAAGACACCCTATACAGCCTGCTATAGCAGTGTCCAGCTCACACTCGCGGGACCCATAGCGCAGCATGCCGATGTTGCCGCCACAATAGGCAGCAGCAAGTTTACTTTAGCCCTCGACCTCAAGGACATCACTTGGAACACCCAGGTCAACATCGACGATTCCAAGCCTAAAGGCTACCAACGCATGAATGGCCATCAAATAACATCCATCCTCGGAGATAATTAAGAATTGGCTCCTTACTTCTCTAACTCCCTTTAACTCCTTAACTCCCTCTAACTACTTAAATGCTCTACGATAACTCCCATGTGCGTCGGCAAGATCGCCTGCTCGACGAAGCAAGGGCGAGAGAACTTCTCGCCACTGCCGAATATGGCATCCTCTCAATGGTCGACCTTGACCGAAAACCCTATGGTATACCCGTCAACTTCGTCTTCGATGTCGACTGTATCTACATCCACTGCGCCACCCAGGGGCGTAAACTAGACATCCTCGACATCAACGATGATGTATCGTTCTGCGTCGTCGGGCGAGTGAACCTGTTGCCCAGCAAGTTCACCACCGATTATGAGAGTGTCATCCTTACCGGAAAGGCAACCATCATCTCCGACGACGAAGAGCGAATGCAGGCCCTCGAATTGTTGTTGGAAAAATACTCGCCCAATGACATCAAAGTCGGCATGAAATATGCCCGATCATCATTCTCCCGCACCGACATCATCCGCATCGACATCGCCACCTTCTCCGGCAAGCAAAAGCGAGTAAGATAAATGTATACTATACAACAAATCAGCCGCTTGAGGATTTGCTCCCTCAAGCGGCTGATTTTGTAGTAACTTAGTCTTGGTTTTAATTTCGTTTGGCGACGCGCTTGGCGTGGGTGATGGCGCCGGTGGGGCACACGAGGCTGCACAGGTGGCATCCCACACAGTGGTTTCCATGAATCTGAGGCTTGTGGTCCTCGCCGAAGGTGATGGCCTGATGGCCACCATCCATACACGACACATAGCAACGGCCGCATCCAATGCACTTGTCGCGGTCAATCATCGGGAAGACAACCGTCGAACGGTCCAGGTCGCTGGGCTTAACAAACTTGGGCAACTCCTCGCCGACAAGTTCGCTCAAATCATTGACTCCACGCTGTGCCATGTAGTGCTGAAGACCCAAAATCAAGTCATCTATAATGCGGTAGCCATACTGCATAACCGCCGTACACACCTGCACGTTGCGGCAACCCAGCTGGATGAATTCAAGCGCATCGTGCCACGTCTCGATACCGCCGATGCCACTAAACTCAATATTCTTCATTACCGGGTTCTGTGCCATTTGCAGGATATATCGCTGGGCAATGGGTTTCACGGCACGCCCCGAGAGCCCCGAGATGGTCTGTTGACCCGACACTGCGCTACGGTCGCCCATCGTCACGCTCTTGATAGTGTTGATAGCACTGATGGCGTCGGCCGAGGCAAAGTAGGCCGCCATGGCGGGCTGGTTGATGTGAGTGATATTGGGCGTCATTTTCGGGATGACGGGAATGCTCACTGCACGCTTGACGTGCGCTGTGTAGAACAGCACCAATTCTGAGTCTTGCCCCACATCACTGCCCATGCCGGCAAGACGCATCTGCGGACAGGAGAAGTTCAGCTCCACCGCGTCGACACCGGCTTGTTCAGCCATCTTGGCCAATTCAATCCATTCCTCCTCGGTCTGACCCATAATCGATGCCACTACCACCTTCGACGGATAGTCCTGTTTCAGGCGGCGCAAGGTCTCAAAGTCCACCTCGGCAGGGTTCTCGCTCAGCTGCTCCATGTTGCGCAATGCGGTGAAATCGCCATGGTTGCCCGCGCGGTTCACAACATCAAAGCGTGGCGATACTTCCTCAATATCCTGCAGGCAGATGGTCTTGAAGAAGACCCCGGCCCAGCCGGCTTCAAAGGCGCGCGCCACCATCTCATAGTTGGTGCAGATGGATGACGAGGCAAGGAAAAATGGATTCTCGCAATGGATGCCGCAGAAGTCGATGGCAAGCGATGGCACCTCCGATGGAGCAGCGGGCTTAGGCAGTTGGAGGGCAAACTCGCGTAAACGGATAGGGCGGTCATAGTGGATGCAGGCATCCTCGGCACGCGCTAAATCCTCGTCGGTGCAGCCCTCGAGCCAACGTGCTGCCAGGGCTATGTTGTCAAAACGCGCCGCGCGCAATGCACGGGCAGGGTCGCCATGCCCGCAAGCCCGCGAGCAAGGAGCGTCGTGGCACAACAAGCATCGTGCCACCTCTTCTCGGATATTCATCTCTCGTTGCATAGTTTTATCAATTGATTGCCACAAAGATACAACTTTTTTCTCAATACCACCTATTATTGCTTTTTTTTCTTGAAGTATTTGTCCAACTAAAAAAACTGACAACTGATTGCTGACCACTGACAACTATTTTATATCTTTGCACCGACTATCCTAAAACAATTAATTCAATCAGCTATGATCGTAACTATCGTGGGAGCGGGAACAGTGGGCTCTCACTTGGCCAGATACCTCTCGGGTGAGCATGTCGACATCTACATCATTGACCGAGATCCAGCCAAACTAGAAATGCTCGATGCCGAGTATAATCTGATGGCAGTCACAGGCGACGCTATCGACCCGGCCATTCTTCGACAAGCAAAGGTGAACCAATGCGACCTATTCGTCGCAGTAACCGAGGTGCCCGAACGCAACTTTGTGGCATGTGCCATGGCCAAGTCAATGGGCGCAAAAATCACCGTGGCACGTGTTGACCGATATGACTATTTGCTGCCACACAATCTGCAGGTAGTGCAGAGCATGGGGGTAGACAATGTCATTTGCCCCGATTACTTGGTAGCACAAGGAGGCATTGACTCATTGCGTCATTCGTGGGTGAACTATTGGTACGAGTTTAATCACGGTGAGATGGTGTTATTGGGAGTAAGGCTCCCAGAACAGGCACCTGCCGTGGGCAAGCGTCTGAGAGAACTGGCGGCTGAAGACCGATTCTTCCACATTGCCGCTATCCGCCGCAACCACATGACTATGATACCCAAGGGCGACCACACACTTGTGGCGGGTGACATGATTTATGTGGCGACAACCCGTGCGCGACTCGAAGATGTCGCTGCTATTACCGGATGCCAAATCCAGAAGATTCGAAACGTGGTCGTGTCCGGCGGCAGTGATGTCGCCGCACTAATGGTGCGCATCGCGGCAAGTGAATTCCGATTTACCATCATCGAGAGTGACCTGGCGCGATGCAACGAATTGATTGCTCAGTATCATGATTGTGAGGTAATCCATGGTGACGCCACCGAGCCGGGCATTCTCTCGGAGGCAGGCATCGCTAGAGCTGATGCATTTGTTTCATTGATGAGTTCGGCTTCAGAAAACATATTAGCTTGCTTGTCGGTTAATGAATACAAGGTGAAAAAGACAGTTGCCGAGGTGAATCTGAATCACTTTGTCAACATGGCCG
>JAEEGL012267266.1_pt1 | contig 36777 bp, 44 predicted proteins | sample 9134231 | NCBI WGS metagenome assembly JAEEGL01 (sample SAMN16246548, study PRJNA631951) | gut metagenome | biome: gut microbiome; feature: rumen; material: fiber-attached | host: Bos | place: Iran: Karaj | collected 2018-10 | reverse complement strand
CTCACCAACTAGCTAATCAGACGCGGGTCCATCTTGTACCGAAATAACTTTTCACACTGCTTCATGCGAAGCTGTGCGCTTATGCGGTATTAGCAGTCGTTTCCAACTGTTGTCCCCCTGTGTAAGGCAGGTTACCCACGCGTTACTCACCCGTCCGCCACTAGGTCTAGCCATTCCACTTCCGGGCAAGCCCTTCCGCTTCACAGCTAAACTCGTTTCGACTTGCATGTGTTAAGCACGCCGCCAGCGTTCATCCTGAGCCAGGATCAAACTCTCATGTTAAACGCATGCGATTCGTCTTGCGAATCGTATGCTAGTAGCAAGCTTGCTTGCTACATTTAAGTTTAATTCCGAATCAGTATAAAACTGACTTGTTTACTGTAAATGTAAGAATCAAAGATTCTTACTAGAATGTGAATTTAAAAATCAAGTTTTAAAATTCACATTCATTTAATAAAAGGTTTTTGTTTCGTCTTAGAAACTAAATGAATTTCAAGGATACATGTAAATCACAATTTTTACAAAGTAAAAAATTGTGTAAGTAACAAGCTTGCTTGTTACCATTTAACTGTATTAATTCAAGGTTTGTTTCACTGTTCAGTTATCAATCTTCATTTGCTTCGTGACTCTCTGTCCCTCAGCGCTCGATTATAGTACCACCTGAATCCCCAAGTGTCAACAGAATTTCTGTGATTTTTTAAAGTAAATCTATTTATCAAAACACGCCCCATTGTTTGAATTGTGTAAATTGTTTCAACAATTATCATTTACAATTACAATTAGCAAAAAACAAGGGCCTCTAGCTTGAGGCCCTTGTTATTGTTTTTATTGATTCTGTAATTTGTTGATGATTCACCCTTTCCGCATCAAAATGAACAGAATTAAATGCTAGCTGCATTATAGGCCCCGCTCCAAAAGCACAGATAATTGTACCAATCCCCACTGGTCCGCCTAGTAACCATCCTATAAATGTGACACTCGACAGAAGAACAATACTAACTATACCTATTGGAAATTTTACTACTCTTTTTGATAAAGCAACTAAAAGAGTATCCCTTGGTCCACATCCCAGAGCCGCAATCATATAGGTGAATTGAGTATAAGCAATTATTATTAATCCGATAATCATAAAAAATATACCGGTAAGTGTTGAGTCACATTTTTCTACAATGTGTAAATAATTAAACAGATCAACTGATTTACCTACTACAAACGCATCAATAAACATTGCTATTCCAATTGGTGCCTTCATCAGTATGTCTATACCAAGGATTGAGTAAGAAACTATAATTGAAGCCGTTCCATAAAGTATTCCAAAACTATTTGATATTCCCAGATTGAGTACATCCCATGGGCTAACACCAATATTAGCTTGAATTGTCAGATAGACTCCAAATCCATTTATAAATAAACTAATTGCAGCTAATATGCTATTACAAATAATTGATTTCGTTGAGCAATTCTTTTGTTCGTCATTTCTTATATATCTATACATGAACCATTACCAATCTCATTACTATTTAATACATTTGATTGTGCTCAACCGATAATAACATATTATCTACTAAAAGCATACACTTCTATATAATAATTTATCTGAATTTCACAGCTGTACCATATGCAATTACCTCGGCAGCACCTTGAACTATTGCAGATGTTGCAAAACGTATATTGACTACCGCATCTGCTCCCAACGTCTCAGCCTCTTTCATCATTCTTTCTGTTGCTAATGATCGTGCGTCATTCATCATATCCGTATATGCACCTAACTCTCCACCAATTATGGTTTTTAATCCTTGGGTGATATCCCTTCCAATATTCTTTGATTGAATTGTACTTCCTTTTACAAGACCTAACATTTCTAATTCTTTTCCACTAATATAATCCGTATTTACTAATATCATATTCTTAGCCTCCTTTATTAAATTAATCCATACATTCGCCGCAGTTTTTCAACACAATTTATACTATGGCAATTAATCATCACTTATTATAAGATAATTCACACATAAATAGTATATCTTTTCTCAATATACTGTATATTTAGTTGAATTATGTACATAAAATGCTAAAATGAATAGAACGATAATTGGATTTATAACTGAGGTTTTTCTATGGTAAAAATACTTGCAGACAGTACTTGTGATTTATCTAAAGAATTGATTAAAAAATATGACATTGATATTATTCCCCTTTACGTTCGATTGGGTAACGAGGAATACGTAGATGGCTATAGCATCTCACCTTCTCAAATATATAAATGGTCAGATGAACATGGTGAAACGCCTACGACAGCTGCTCCAAGCGTTGAGGATATTAAGGGTCATATTAACCAAGCTGGAGATGATGAATACATTATTTTTACAATATCATCATCTATGTCCTCTTGCTTTGGTAATTGTCAGTTGGCTGTTCTTGACATGGATTTAGCCAATCGTGTCTATGTAATAGACTCCGCTAGTCTGTCAACAGGAATTGGACTGCAGGTGTTATATGCAGCTGAATTGGCAAAAAAAGGTTTCCCTGCTTCATATATATATGAAGAATTGCAAAATATAAAATCCAAAGTTCGTGCAAGCTTTGTCATAGATACTCTTGTATATCTATACAGAGGCGGACGCTGCTCTGGACTCGCCGCACTATTTGGGTCTGCATTAAAAATGCATCCTAGAATCTCTGTTTCCGACGGTGCAATGCATCCTGGTAAAAAATATCGCGGCAAAGAATCAAAATATGTGATTGAATATGTGAAAGACATGGAAAATGAATTGCTTTCTGCAAGAAAGGAGCGTGTATTTATAACTCATTCTGGTTGCGATGAAGCAATTGTAAATATGGTCCGCGATTACTTAAAAAATCTCAATTATTTTGATGAGATATTAGAAACAAATGCTGGCTCAGTAGTTTCCTCTCACTGTGGTCCAGGCACACTCGGAGTATTATTCATTGCTAAGTAAAAAAAGATTGGTACATTACAACGTACCAATCTTTTCTTATGTCTATATTTCATAGTCAAGGCAACTTCTAGTCTTGGTATAAGGTCTAACCTTTCCATCTGCCACTGCTACATGTTCTGGATGAACCGAATATGCCTTTAAAGCAGCTTCACTTTCAAATGTACTGTCTAACATCAAATCTACTGTAGAACTTTCAAGTCCGTTAATATTTACTTTTATATCAATCATCCCAGGTATCTTTCCTGCTAATCCTTCAAGACCATTCTTTATTCCAATTTTAATCTGTTCTTTCTCCTCTGGTGAAAGCTCATCCTTTAGTGTCCATAGAATTACGTGTTTAACCATATTAATATTCTCCTTCCTTCTGTCCCAAATATACCTTTTATACCTTTTGTATCTTTTATTCCTTTTGGATATTTTATATTGATTACCAAATAAATGGAATCAACCTATATTTAACCTTCATTATGTAGTCACTATATCCAACGAGATTGTCCATTAGGGTTTTCTCTTCATATTTTATTCTTTTTACTATTATTGGTATATAGCAAAGTAAAACAATAAAAGAAAAAACTGAGTCCAATACAATTCCCATTGAAAGAAATAGTAAAATCGTAGCTAAATACATAGGATGTCTCACCATTCCATAGAGCCCAGTATCTACGACTCTTTGCCCTTCATTAACCTCAATTATTCTAGATAAATATTCATTTTCTCGCAAGACTTCAGCATAGAGAGCGTAAGACAATAAAAAAACTACTACACCCAAGCCAACAATATATCTAGGCATAGCATTCCATTGAAATCTATAATTTAAGCCTGCAATAATAAATGCTGCCAAAAACATCACACCACTGCATAAAATAACTTGCTTTTGCTCACCTTCAACCTCTCTGGCTTTTAGTCTCCGTTTTAATAAATCAGGATTTTTAATCATTAGAATTAGTCCAGCAATAAACATAGGGACAAATAGAATTGCAATTAGAATCCATCCGCAAATAAATGTTGTAGATCCTGCAGGAATAAATATCAGCAATAACATTATTATAAGACCTATTAGAAATTTTGATATTACCTGAAAGAAAAGCTGCTTATTCATATTAATCCCCCATAATATATGCATAATCGTTGTACCATTCTATCAATGATATTACCACATATTTACAAAAAGTAGAAAGGCTGCCAGACGGCAGCCTTCCTTTGAGAATGATATATGAAAAAGTTTTATCGCTCCTGCGATGGTTATATACTAGCATCACTCTTTGTTCGAAACCTGTATGCTATGTGAAGATTATCTGAAGATTTTGATTTAATAAATGTCCACATAGTCACCTAATAGCTCTAAGTTGTCCTTTAGCGAGTCCTTCTCAGTAATCAATCGTATTACTTTACATGGAACTCCTGCAGCAAAAGTATCATTTGGAATATCCTTTGTAACTACAGCTCCTGCTCCTATCACGCAATTATCGCCGATTTTCACTCCTGGACACACAGTTACATTAGCACCAAACCAACAGTTGCTACCTATTTCTACTTTTTTTGCATAGCAAAAGCCCTTTCGCAAACCATTAGGTAGTTCTCTTGCCTTTCTTTCTGATGCTAGCATCGGATGAATTGGTGTTACTATTGTCAGACCTGGTCCGAAATTATTATTGTCACCGATAATTACATTTCCATCATCTTGAATTGTTGTGTTGAAATTAAAGAAACAATTACTTCCTATATGAGTGTGCACACCATAATGAATGTTTATTGGCCCCTGGAAGAAATTACCTTCTCCCATATCAGGAAACAAGCTTCGTAATATAGACGTCCTTTTTTCAACCTCATCTTCATGGAGCTTGTTGTAATCAATGCTAAGATTGTGTGCCTTTAGCTTTAATTCGACTAGTTCAGAGGCTCCTGGTGTATACAACTTTCCGCTTAATAATCTTTCTTCTTCATTCATAAGAAATAATTATCCTCCCAAACAGTTCTATAAAATAAGTAGTTCGTCTTCTCCAACTTTACATGGTAGGTATAACACCTCTACACCGGCATTAATTGCCTCTTCAAGGGCCGCGCCAAACTCAGGATGAGTTTCAATATTAGGCAGCACCTCTGTTATTCCCTCAACTTGAATTACAAAAGCAAGCACTGCGTTATATCCATTTTTAATTGAAGCGGTTAGTTCACGTAAATGTTTTACCCCTCGTTCGGTGGGTGCATCCGGAAAATAACCTACTCCATCTTTGATTAAAGTACATCCCTTTACTTCCATCAAAGTTTTTACTGATCCCTTTTCTATATAGAAATCTATTCTTGAATTACCGTATTTAAACTCTGGAATTACAGTAGTGAAATCTTGTTTCAACAGCCATTCTTTTACTACAATATTAGGGGCTTGTGAATCTATATTTACCAGCCCAACTGCCGCATCAACCGCCACAAGATCATATTGAGTTTTTCGATTTGGATTATTAGATTTTTCAAGAAATACTGTACTGCCTGGCAATAGAAGTTCTTTACAACGTCCTGTATTTTTAACATGTACAACATGAACAATTCCGTCTATACTAACGTGAGCAATGAACCTATTCGGCCTATCAATAAATATCCCTTTTTCGATGTTAGAATATTTCATATATTATGGTTCCCTAATGTGCAAGTCGATTCTTAGTCTAAAACTCTGTCACTTCTTCTAGAACTCTTACCAACTCTGACAAGCCTTCTTTATCATTTTCTGTGAAACGATTAATAGAAGGACTATCTATATCTAAAACTCCTATTACTTTCCCTTCTTTGTGAATTGGTATAACAATCTCTGAATTAGATGCACAATCACAAGCAATGTGTCCTGGAAATTCATGTACATTAGGAACAACTAACACTTCGTCATTTAAAGCAGCTGTACCACAAACACCTTTACCAAGTGCAATTCTTATGCATGCTACCTTTCCTTGAAATGGTCCTAACAATAATGAACCATTATTCATCAAATAAAATCCAGCCCAGTTTAAATCTTCAAGATTGTCTTTGATTAATGCCGACGCATTCGATAACACTGGAATATAGTTTGGTTCATCTTCAGTTAACGCTTTTAGTTGTTCAACTAGTAATTTGTAGTCTGCCATTTTTTCTCCTAAAGCTCAAATTCAATATGTGTAGTAGTGTCTACGAATGGTACCACTACATCCTTTGTAACTGCTAAACGTAATTCATGCTGTTTGTATGCTTTTACAGCTTCCTCGTTTTCAAATATTGCTTCCATTATTATGTCGCCATTTGATGAACTTAAACATTGTTCGTGAACTTCTAACTTATTGAGTCCAGGAATCTGTCCATTCAATTCCTCAAGATGACTTTTCATGTTGGATTTAATTGTGTCAAGATTTGGCCCAAAGCATTTATCTTGCAACTTCCAAATTATTACATGCTTTACCATTATTATTCTCCACTTCCTTCTCTAATCTCTAAATATTATAACACTCTTTTATAATATAGTTTTAAAAATTTGAACCATTCCATCCCCAATCACTTACTGGAAGATAAGTTACATATATTGAATTGCTAGGTATATCTAGTTTTTCTGCGAACAATTCACAAATTTGTCCCGTTAATTTGTCATATGATTCTTTTGGAGCATTACCATATAAACTAACTGAAATATAAGCGCCCTTCTCCAGCTTTTTACCGCCTAACCAAAGATCATAAGCATCATCAATGCCAACCATTAAATATGTCTCGGTTTTATTTAAGGTTGTAATTAATTTTCCTAATTCGGATTTCAACTCTTCTTTTAATTCAGCTGTTACTGGAATTGTTATTTTTGAATCAATGAATGGCATAACATATCTCCTTCTATTTATTATGGTGTTAGTTATTTGTTATTTATCAATTTATTTTCTAATGCTGTCATATCGTAATCACGTTGGTCGTAATTAAAGAAAGAATTCTTGTTTTCTTTTTCTACCTGTTGAGGTTTGGAACTTGTTCCGTTTTCTATCATGCTACAAATGTAGCTGACTTTGTCTTCAATAGGTGAAAGAGATGCGTTATCAAGTCTCTGCTTAAATACTGGAATTAACTGCATCATATACATTGCATCTTTGTTATTTCGCTTCACACATGCGTATATTCTTTTTAATTCCTCATCGGTAAAATCAATATTTGAAGCATTAAAGAATAATGAGAGTTGGTTTAATAACGGGTCAACTATCTTTTCCTCAATAACTTCAACAACTTTTGCTTCAATATAATTTTTTTCCATTATCTTGAAACGATAGCCTACATGCTTGTTTCCAACATATCTTGCTTCGTATTCAAATGTAAAATCACACTCTGGTACAGAATTTATACTATTTAAAGCAGGGGTTAGAACTCGTCTATCAATTTCTGCTTTAGGATAACTCTCAGGTATTGAGAATTGATGTTTTAATTCTTCTACAGAAATATCAAACATTCCTGGGGTTGCTGCTGGATACTCTTTATAACGTTTTCTGTTTTCTAGATACCAGTAAAGCGCTATTGTATATTTTCCTTGTAATTGTGTTATTACTTCTAGCTGACCATATGCTCCATGTACTATTTGAGAACATAACGCTAAATCTTTGAAAAAATCTGTAGGAGCAAATTCAATATATGCTTCTTCACCACGATTTCCTTTGTGATGCCTAAGGATACTAAACCATGGTATTTCAATTTCATCGTCACCATCAGGTCCTAAATCAGCAAATATCAGATGGCGTTCTTTTAATTTTGCGGCGCCTTTTTTAAAGATTTTGTATATATATTTTGGATCCTCGTGACGAGAATATTTTGAAAATGTCGCTGGTTCTATTTTATAAGTCTTATTTTCTGGAAATGATGACATTGTTCCTAGTATTGCATCGAAAACTATGTTTTCATCTGAAGTGAACTCCATTTTACAATGCATAATGAGCGCATCAGTTCGATATGCAATACCAATACCACCTTTTTTTAAAGGGTGTTTATTGTCTTGAAGTGCTAATAGTTTTAATAATGTTTCATGGGAATTATCATTGAAAGTCTCAACTAAATTATCAACTGATATGGCTTCTTTAACAAATTCTTTGATTTTTTCTTCATCTTCGTTTGCGATTATCAACCCGGTCTCGCCGTCAATTACATCTCCAACAACCTCATCCCTATCAATTGTTCTTCCGTAACTAGTTGCCACAAACTGATGCTCAACTTGTCCTAGTGAACTAGCTAGAGGATATTCGTCGTCAATGAATTGTCCTGTTTTAGGATCAACGTCCCTGTATATTCCGTTTTCGTCAATTTTTTTGTAAGCCATATTTATTCTCCCACATAGTAATGGCATGTTCTTTTTTTGCCATGCCATAATTATAGATGATTTTATTTTGAGGGGCAATATAATCATAGTGGAAAATTTGCCATTGAGTTTTCAATTATAATTAGTGGAATTTTTGCCAGATTCCTAGATATTTAGATAACCTCGAATGCCTGTATTTAAAGGCTTTATTTAAACATTATCTATTAGTGGAATTTTTGCCATTCGTTTTTTCTAGTGGCATCTTTTTTGCTTGCCATTATAATTTTACATTTAGCGTTTTTTCTTGATTTTAAAGGATTATCTTAGTGGACTTTTTGCCACTATAAATACATACGATGGCGTGCCTTTCCTTTGCCATATTAGTGGAATTTTTGCCACTATCTTTGGAGCTTTCGCCGATTTTCCTATAAACACAGGCTTTTTAGCATGTATTTAATATACCTAAGTCTATTATCAATGGCAAATTCATGTGCCGCCATTATTTAGTGGAATTTCTGCCATTTAGTAGAAAAACTGCCACTCTTCGTAGAAATATTGCCAAACTTAGTGGAATTTTTGCCGGCTTTGGTAGAAAAGTTGCCATTGTAAATTTCCTCAATGCCTTATAAATTCTAGCTTTTTGAGGTTGCTCCTATACTATCTATACATTATTATACTTTTACTATACTCTTTCGTAGAAAGAAAAAAGACAAAAGGTATAATCCTCTTGTCTTTGGTATTACTACTGATTTTTTAATCTTCCTCTATTCAATGAAAAAGCATAAAATCCTGATTGCTTCATACATAATTCTGCGGCTGCATCTTTTATTTCATTTAATAAATCTTCTGGAAGATGTGCAGTTACAGGTGTATCCATATCCCTTAGTACTCTTTGATATTCTTGTACTTCTGGTGATTCATCTGTTATTTTTCCGTTTTGGACTTCTTTACATGTATCTAGTAACAATAATGCTAAATAATCCTGTTGGGATATTCCATTTCTTCTGCTTTGCTTTATCCAGAATTTGATGTCATCTGGTTTTGCTACTATTTTTACTGACTTTTTATCCCCAGTATAATTTGCGATAGCCTTTACTTTACTTTTGTTCCAATCTTCTTTGCGAGCTTTTATCTCTTTTTTTAGAGTGTCTTTATTAGTTTTAGTAACTGTCTTAGTTTTTTTTGCAGCATGGTTGATATTTGATTCAACTAACTCTTCAATAGCAGGCTCTGCAGGAATGCTAGCTGTTGCATTGACGTTATCTGATTTGATTTCTTCTGTTATAACATTGATGGAAGGCTGTGGTATCTCACTATCAAAGGTTGCATGGTTGTCAGGCTGTTTTGCCATTGATTTTAGTTTTTCTTCATGTTGAGCTCTTAATTTTGCCCTTTCTTCTCGACTAGCCAATCTTTAGCACCTCCTCTAACATATCTGTAATTGCATTTATTTCTTTTGTTACCTTGCTTGAATTTCCTTTAAGTCGTGGAGCTGTTGTATGCAATCCTTTTGCGTCTCCTAATGCTGTTGTTTTTGAAAGAGTTACAACAGGCTCACCCTTTTGTGATAATCGATCTAGAGCATCCTGGCAATATAGTGTGTTACCTTCAAACATTGTAAGTGCGTATCCAATAACTTTAGCATGTGAGTCATGATTTCGGTTGTTGACTAACGCCTCAACTTCTTGTATTGTGGTATCAACCTGATCTAATGAACCTTCATCTGGCATTGTAGGTATTAAAATGTAGTCACAAGCACAGATTGTCATTTCAACAAGTATTGTTCGTGATGGACCATTATCTATGAAAACCACGTCGTAATCGTCTTTTATTGTTTCTAATTCGTCTACGAGAATATATCTATCATCATTATTTACAAATTGACGATCTATTTTTGCTAATTTATCAGAGCCGCAGATAACATCGAAGAACTCTGTTTTTTGGATTGCCTCTTTTAAAGGACACATTGTGTGTAATACGTTCCATATTGTTAGACCAGATAAATCTGCTTCTACGTGATTTGATAAAGAAGCTTGTTGGTCCATATCAATGACGAGGACTCTATAGCCGCGCTCCTTGAGCATAGCTCCAACTTCAACGGTAAATCCAGTTTTGAATACGCCACCTTTTGAATTAAAAAAACTTAACACTTTCATTGTAATGAATATCCCCTTTGCATCTTTTGGTATAAATATCCTCAATATTCATAATGGTAAAAATATACCTAATATACCCTTTGTTATATATATTGATTTTATATTTCTTTATAATAATAGCAGACAAGTATGTAAGATGTCTATAGTTAACTTTCTATTTTATATATCTAATATTGATAAAGATTCTAATATTTACAAAATATCCTCTGTATCTAAAAGATATCTAGGCTCTCCTATCACTAAAATTAATAAAATATACATAGAGTGAAAAATATCCATAAGTACTATAATAGCCTATAGATATAAGAATAACTAGATACTTCATAGATATTATAGACACTAAAGCACCTAAGGATATACGGTGTACATAGTAAGAAAAGAGGATAAGATATATAATATACACAAATAGGATAATAAAGATATAGATTATAAAGAGCACATAGAGGGTAAATGGAATATATAGGACATAAAGGATAGTAGGTATATCAAAGCGGTTAAAACGGTCTAATAATAAAATTAACTCGTAAACGGTAAAATGGATGAGTGAAAGCAAATAAATAGGATATATGGCAAATTTCGAGGATCTGAGACTATATTACAGTGATAGATGAACAAGAAAATTGTTAAATAGATAAAAATGACCGAAATATTAAAAATCCACTCTAATTTAAGTATTAGAGTGGATAGATTTTTAATTATATAAAAGATGTTTATTGAGTATAGGGAATAAGATTGTAAAGACAAGTATTCCAAAAAGTCCTTGAACAATATTTGGCACCAAACCTGCTGAAGCAGAAATGATACTGGATGATAAACTAATACTATTTAAAATAGACATTAAGAATATTTCAAAAATGAAGTAGCCAATTACCATAAATAGTTCGCCAGTAAGTGCAGACAAAGAAAGCAATAGCGAACTGTTAGGGGTAGAAAAAAGCTTAGATAATTTCTTAAATGTAAAATAACAAGCAATTGATGTAAGAGCTTTTATAATAAATGTTGCTGGAACATATATTACATAACCACTAACTAAGTCCGCTAGAGCAGAACCAAAACCAGCAGCAAATCCACCCAATAAAGGACCAAGAAGAATAGATGATAGAAGTACAAAGCCATCGCCAGGATGTATATAACCATTAGTAGGAGTTGGGATTTTTATTATCATAGTACTCACACATATCAGAGCAGATAGCAATGAAGTAAGTATAATTTTTTTTGTATTTTTCGAAGAAGTAAAATTTACAGATGATGAATTTGAGCTTTGCATGTTATACCTCCTAACTATAAGCCTTTACTTTATTATAATTGCGGATATAATATCACTAAACTGATACTGAACAAATGCGCAGAAATTAATAAATTTTAGGGGACAGATATGAAAGTATATGAAAAAATCTATAGGTACTATCTAGAGCAGATGGAAAATGGCAATCTAGCTGCTGGAGATAGATTACCTTCGCTAAGAGAATGTGAGAAGATGCTGGGTGCAAGTAGAACCTCGGTGGAGAATGCATATCTTCAGCTTTCAGCTGACGGATACATTTATTCTGTAGAAAAAGTAGGATATTTTGTTTCTGAAATGGCGAGCCAAAAGAATAATAAAGAAGAGCTACAATACCATAAGGAAGATAACAGACAAGTACTTTACGATTTAGCATCAATTGGTGAGGATAAACAAGTATCTTGTTTGACCTTATGGCGAAGATATATGAAATCCGCGTTGCGACAGGAGGAAAGACTACTGGAATACGCGGATAATCAAGGAGAAGAAGATTTAAGAATTGAGATAGCAAAGTATGTAAGGAAAAATAGAAATATTATTTGTTCTCCAGATGAGGTAGTGGTGGGGGCAGGTTTCCAAAATCTTCTTCAAATACTTATAGCGCTTATTCCTGGTGAGCAGAGTATATCGTTTCCAACAAAAGACTTTATTGAAGGCGCAACAACATTTAAAAATGCAGGTTTTAAAGTAAATTTTAGAGATAAAGAGAGTCATGTTATTTATGTAACTCCATCATATATGACAAAGTGGGGCGAAGTAATGACAATGAAAAGAAGAAGAGAGCTAGTGAATCATGTTCTCACTAATAATCACTTATTGATTGAAGACGATTATCAAAATGAATTTGTATATTCTTCAAAACCAACTCCAAGTTTGTATACATTAACAGGAGGAGAAAATACAGCTTTTTTGGGATCATTTTCAAGAGTACTTCTACCAAGCGTGCGAATTAGTTATATTATTCTTCCTAAGGGAATCAAGGCGGAATATTTGAGAATAAAAGATTGCTACAACCAAACCGCTTCTAAGGCAGAGCAAATTGCGCTGACGCAATTTTTGAGGGATGGACATTTAAATAGACATATAAAGAAGATGAAACGACATTATGCCGAAAAGCGAAAGTTGATGACAGGCTTGGTTGAAAAGTATTTTAAGGATGAAGCTCAATTGCTACTAGGTGATAGCGGAATGGAGTTTGGGCTCGTCATAAAAGGGGAAAATATCAATAAGCGTATTGAAAAATCAACTGTGAAAGTTGGAGTGCTATATTCAGCAGATGATTTTATAACAATATTATTATCTTGTAGTATAATCCCGGAGGAGAAACTGGAATTAGCGATAAAAGAACTTTATAAAATATTATTTAAATAGATGGTAAAGGAGAATTATATTATGAAAGCTTATTTTGCAGGTGGATGTTTTTGGTGTGTTACACCGATTTACAAAATATATGGTGTAGAGAAAGTTGTATGTGGATACTCTGGGGGAGAAGAAAAAAATCCCAAATATGAAGATGTTAAAGCACAAAGAACAGGACACAGGGAGACAATCGAATTAACATATGAAAATGACACAGTTACTTATGATAAGCTGCTTGATATCTATTTAGCCAATGTTGACCCTTTTGATGCAGAAGGACAGTTCATAGATAAAGGTTTTTCATATACGTTGGCCATATACTATCAAAATGACGATGAAAAGAAGATGGCCGAGGGAAAAATCGCCGAACTAGAAGCAAAGACTGGAAAGAAGGCTCAAATAGCCATAGAAAAGTTCAAATCATTTTATGAGGCTGAAGAAGAGCATCAAGATTATTATCTTAAAAACCCAGAAGCTTTCGAAAAAGAAATGGAAGAGAGTGGACGTAACGCTCATAAAGAAATAAAATAAAAATATAGAGAGGAGGCTATAAATGGGGATAAGTGCAAGTGCGAAGAGAAACAGAATAGCTAATTATATGGATTTGCTACCTGAGGAATTTGAGGTTATTGAAGACAACTTAGGAACTGATAATCCTTCGATAAAATTTCAAACAAAAAGTCGCATAATCAGTATTGGCTGTGATGAAAAAGGTAAAATCATAGAAGAGTTTACCATGAGAGACGGAGCTGGCACTAAAGAAGAGTTTCTCTCTAAACTTGAGGCTTATGAAGCGGTAAAAGCATATTACAATGATTATTATACGGGGGCAAAAATAACAAAGAATTCATTTGAGGAAGGAATAATTAAGCTGGAAATAGAAGACAAAACAGTTACCCTTTCGTATGATAACAACACAAAAAGTGTTGAGGAGAAAGACAGAGTTCATAAGGTAGTTAAGAGCAAAGTCAAAAAGGACAAAAAAGAAGAAAAATTGTCAGCAAGCGATAACCATGGTAAGGATGACCAACCATATAAGCAGCTCACATTGTTTGACGTGGCTGAAACACCAATTGAGGGTGGTTATGAAAAATGGACTGAAGGAACAAAAGTAAAGAATACGTATAACAACAAAGAATATAAAGTGAAGCATGATGATGGCAATATTATCGAAGTATTTGACACGGACCATGGTTATTTAATTATGGCGCGAGCAGATCTGAAAGTTGTAATAGATGGAGATAACTGATTATTCTTTGAGATATACAAAAAACATTTTAGAGATTATAATATAAATAATACAGAAGAGATACGACTTGGAACATTTGTAGTAATAGTTTTTATAGAAAGAAGGCAAATATGGAAATATTAACTTTAAAATGTCCAAACTGTGGTAAGTTATTTGAGATATCTTCAGTAGATGCAAATAAGAAGTATCGTTTCGGATACGTGCCAATCTTTTGTAACATAAAATGTGAACTGAGATATTCAGAAAAACGATAATATGATTTAATGAAAAGGCTGCTGAAAAGGCAGCCTTTTTTACAAGAAGAGAGGAAACATGAATAGAGAAGAAAAAAATGGTGTTACATACATGACCTTTGATTTGTTGAAAGGAAAAAATGTAAAACATGGATTCTCAACAAGGGTTGGAGGAGTAAGCGAGGGGGTATTTGGAACATTAAACTTAGGATTTAACCGAGGTGATTCCGATGAGAATGTTAGGGAGAATTTTAAGCGAATATCGACAGCTCTTGATATGAGTTATGAAAGAATGTGCCTTTCTATGCAAACACATACAACAAATGTGATAGTTGTTGATGAGAAAGACGCGGGAAATGGAATCACACATCCACTTCCATATAAGGATGTGGACGGTTTAGTTACAAACGTAAAGAATTTGCCACTTGTAACATTTTATGCGGATTGTGTACCCCTATATTTTTATGATCCGGTAAATGAGGTAATTGCAATGGCACATTCTGGATGGCGTGGCACAGTGGGAAAAATCGGAAAGATAACACTTGAGACAATGAACAAGTACTTTGGTTCCAAGGCAGCAGATACAATTTGTTGTATTGCTCCAAGTATTTGCAAAAACTGCTATGAGGTAAGCGGTGACGTTGCAAATGAATTTATAAAGGCATTTGGAAAAGAGAATGAATCAAAGATACTAAGAAAATCAATATTTAATCCTTTTGACGAGGATAAATATATGCTTGATTTATGGGAGGCATGCAAACTTGTATTCCAAGAAGCCGGAGTACCAGATGATCATATTGAAATAACTGATTATTGCACACGATGCAATCCAGACTTATTTTATTCTCACAGAATAATGGGTGCCCACAGAGGAAGCTTGGCCGGATTCATTTCATTGTAAAAAAAGACAGGTGATTATTCACCTGTCTTTTATAATACACAAATTAAGGGGTTATTCTGCTTTCCAAAGACCGTGTAAATTACAGTATGCATAAACTGCAACTACAGAATCATCGTCTGTAAGTAAAAACTCGGCAGAAGGCTTTGAACCAGGCTCTAAAACCTTTCTCTGAGCACCTTTTGCAGTTTCCAAAGCAATCCATTCGATGAAATGCTCAGGAGCCATTGGATGCTCAACAGAGCCAACAGTAACAGTAACTTTGTTTCCATCGACTGTGAAAACAGGAACATGTTTCTCAACTGCACCATCAGATGTACCTGGAACCAGCTCAGTCATTTTTTGACCACAGCATGTCATTGGAGCGCCAGATTCTTTCACCATTCCAACGAAGTTTCCACAAAGTTTGCAAACAAAAAATTTCATGATGTACCCTCCTTTTACAAAAGTCCCCATAGTATAAGCTACTTACATCAAGTAGACAGTTATCATTTTAACATATGAAACGTATAGTAGAAATAGTAATTGTGTGAATTTAAAAGGATAGTTCACAGTTTTTTCAGATATTTCGCGTTGCACGATATAGATTCTTAAACTAGGGATTTTTATAATTTAATAAAACCAATATAGTAGGAGGATCATCATGAAGGGAAGAAAGCATATTGAGAAAGAAATGGTGAGAATGATAGCTGGACTTATTATGTCCTTTACCTTGGTAGAAGGATTATTTGTAGGAGATGTATATGCCAAGGTTTCCACGGAAAGTACAGTTACACAAGAAATGTGTGAGCCAGATTATTGGAATGCATTAACAAATACAGCTGAAGAGGTTGTTTTGATGGATACGACGCAGATAAATCGTTTTAACTCATTGGCATTATTTACTCTGGAATGTAATATGAATGATTTAACTGGGATGGATACTAGTTTTGATGGAACAGAGCAGAAAAATAGCTTGGCCAATGCAATTATCACAGATATGCCATCAAAGGGGATATATGTAAATGGTGTAGTAACAGAGACAGTTGCTTATTACAATTCGATTGCGCAGCTGGTCCAAAATACCGGATGGGATGGAAATATTGGGCCTAAGTATGCTTTGGCTGTTAGCCAGACCCAAATAAAGTCAATTCCTACTAATGACTATATTGGATATAGTGAAACGGATTCTGATGATGAAGTAGTTTTATCTAGTTTAAAGGTGAATGAGCCATTTCTAGTTAAACAATGTGCGATAGTTAATGGATACGCATTTTACTGGGGATATTCAAATAATGTTTCCGGTTGGGTGTTAGGAGAAGATATTGCCTTCTGCAATGGTAAAAATGAATGGTTAGATATGTGGCAAACTGATGTGACGGGTGAAGACTTTATTGTAGTTACCACAGATTATTTTACTTTATCTGAGTCGTATTATTCACCAAGTACATCAGGAGTGAAACTTACCATGGGAACAACATTAAAGTTGGTCCCTGACTGGGAGGTGCCAAGAAATATAGCAATGCGTGGAACGTGGAATAATTATGTTGTCTATCTACCAACTAGGGCAGCTGATGGAACTTGTGTAAAACAAATGGCTCTAATAGCGCAAAGTAAAGATGTTAATATAGGATATTTACCAATGACTTCAGCGAAAATCGTTGATTTAGCATTTGAATATTTAGGGGATACCTATGGTTGGGGAGGAATGCTTGACTCCGTAGATTGCTCTGCATTAGTTCGTAATGTTTATAAGTGCTTTGGACTTGAAATGCCAAGAAATACTAATTGGCAAAAGGAGGTACCTGGCACATGTGTAGATATAGGAGAATTAGATAACACAAATAAGATGGCAGCGATAGCAGGCTGTATTCCAGGAACTCCGCTTTACCTTCCAGGGCACACAATGATCTATCTCGGATCAGTTAATGGAAATTGTTATGTTCTTAGTGCAATGGGATCAGCATCTGACAGTGCGGGATATCTAGATGTTCAAGCTCAGAATAGTGTAACTATTACTCCCGTTACGGTTCGTAGGAGAAATGGTACAACTTGGCTTGAAAATATTAATGGGGCAGTTATCCCTTGGGCCATACAATAACGGAATTATTGATACGTTTTATCAACAGAAAAAAAGGGGTTGACTATTCATGGATGTTAGTATAGTATAACAGCAGTTAGCAAGAACTAACAAATATAAATATGCGAGAGTAGGTTATGAGCGAAGAAGTCTTTAAGATTGTATGTTCCATGGATAGGCGGAAGGTTGAGTTACAAATTGTTTTACAGTGTGCACCAACTTTGGCCGGACTTAAGACATCAAATCTTCTTATACTTCCTAAAGACTTGGAAGACGAGGCGAGAATGGCATTACGTCATACTGGGCTGATGGGGTATCGGTTGGTGTATGACAGAAATAGAGTTATCTTCTTAGTATTTAGTAAGGATCTGCTAATAAGCTACTTAAAGAATGATGAAGCTAAGGCATTCTTGAAATCATATGGATATGATGTTGAAAGCTTTGGTGGCACTTTAAGGATGTTCCAAAAACGTTATGAAGAATTTGTTGCAAATAGGAATGATTTTCCACATGAGATAGGTTTGTTCCTGGGATATCCAATGTGCGATGTAAAGGGCTTTATCGAGAATGAGGGCGAGAAGTGTCTAACAGCAGGATATTGGAAGGTATACGGGGATGCCAAAAAGACCAAGCAGCTGTTTGAGCTCTTTGATGAAAGAAAAGATGAAATGGTTTGCAAGCTTTCAAGGGGATGTTCGCTAAAGGAGATTATTAGTGATGTCTCTACTATTTCATTGGCAAGCTAAGACAAAGCGAAGGAGAAAAATGTCATGAGTAAAGTAAATGTAGTATTTTGGTCACAATCAGGAAACACAGAAAGCATGGCTAATGCCATTGGCGCTGGAGTAACAGAAGCTGGTGGTGAGGCAAATGTTGTCTATGTTGGTGATGCTTCTATAGATGAATTAAAAAATGCAAAGTCTTTTGCACTAGGTTGTCCAGCAATGGGAGCAGAAGTATTAGAAGAAGGCGAGATGGAGCCTTTTGTATGTGATTTGGAAGGCTTTGTAGCAGGTAAGACTATTGGACTATTTGGTTCATATGGATGGGGCGATGGTCAGTGGATGCGCGATTGGGTTGATCGTATGACAGCAGCAGGCGCAACTGTAGTAGGCGGAGAAGGTGTTATCTGTCAAGATGCACCAGATGGATCTGCTGAAGAAGCATGCAAAGAGCTTGGAAAAGCCTTGGCAGCAGTTTAGTTTTGTTAAATTCCTTTCTTCCCAAGTTTCTTACCGGGTTTCTTGGGAAAGTTATTAGACTCCTTTTACAACCTCCAGGTATGCCAGTGCCTGGGGGATTTTCTTATTTTTGGGAAAAAACTTATTTGCTATTTAAAAATTAAACGGGTATGCTGTAAAATGGATAGCGCTATTTCTTAGAAATGTGATAATAGTGAGCTAGAAAAGACTGATACAAGAGGTAGTTGATAAATGAAGTTTTATATTGATTTTGATGATTGCTTGTGCGAAACTGCAAGATCCTTTACAGAGATAGCCAAAAGGCTTTTTGGAAGAAACGTGCCATATGAAAAGGTGCGATTTTTTAATTTAAAGGAAGCATTTGACCTTAATGATGAAGAGTACGAGAAGTTGATGGAAGAAGGACATCTTCCAGAGATTCTTTTGGCATATGAGGAGACCCCAGGAGCTTCGCAGGTTATAAACAAATGGATAGATGATGGCCATGAAGTGAATATCATAACTGGTCGCCCATATAGTACATATGAGGTATCACGCAGATGGCTTGATGAACATGGTTTAGAGCGCGTAAATTTATACTTCCTAAATAAGTATGGTCGAGATTTCTTTGTTGGAAATAGCGAATATAATCTAGAACTAGAAGATTATTATAAGATGCATTTTGACTTTGCGATTGAGGACTCACCAATGGCATTTAAGTATTTTAATCATTTACCAGAACTAAAAGTATTGGTTTTTGATAGACCATGGAATCAAGAATGCGAATTGCAGGAAAACTTTCATCGTTGCCCTGATTGGGAATATATTAGGGAAAGAGTTGAAAGCATGATGCAGTAATACTTTTGACAATTCTTGTGAAATAAGTATGTAGTTGATGATAGGTTAATTGACAATTCTTGTGGCGGCGATTAATATTTGACTATGATATGTCTGATAATTGGCATATTATTGCCGTTATTTCTGAAAATACCATAGAGAATGTTTATGTTTAACTGGATTAGCCCCTTTAACTATGACTTTGCAATAGCGGCAATCCCTATTCAGATTGTGCTTCTTAATTTTTATGGAGTCAGGGGTGCGATTATGAGCAAGGGTATTACTTCCCGAAACCTCTTCCACCATTAGAATTTGTGAAGTATATGGAGAGCAATATACAATGAGGTAACGATTATGAGGGGTTCAATAAAGAAAAAATTTACTCTTATAATATTATTGACCACAGCTATTGTAAGTTCGTGTCTCATTGCTGTGAGCACAATAGTCGTGCGGCAGCTCGCCGATACTATGTTTAAAGAAAATGCGGACAGTGCATCTTATGTTGCTGCTGCTAATGTTGATCCTGATGAGGTGAGAATCATAAGGGATAAGGTGCTTGAGATTTATGGTAGTAGTGAAAAGATTACAAGTTCTGATTGGGGTTCAGAGGCATTTGAAGAATATCAGGCATTATATGAATCTATATACTCTATGCAGGAGTATCAGGATGTTCTACATGATTTGCGAGTAGTCCAGGATGGCAGCAACGTCAGCTGCATTTATATTTTCTATGCGGAGTTGTCTGGAGAACGAAATGACTTTATTTATCTGGTGGATGCAGATTACGGGGAACCATGCCCAATAGGATGTATAGACAGCTATGATTGGGCAGATGAATGGGCAGAGGAACTAGTTCAAAACCCTGATTCCGGCCTTAATCCGACAATTACCAAGACTGATGAATATGGATGGCTAGTTAGTAATATGCGTCCAATAAAAGATGAAAACAATGAGACAATAGCTTATGCGTGTACGGATATTTCAATGAATGAAATAAGAAGTATCCAAAATAAGCTTACGGCAGCACTTATAGTTATGGCAATTTTGGTATATGCCATAATCTATTTTATATGTACATCAGTAGTAAATCGGACAATCGTAAAGCCAATAAGAAAGTTATCAGAGACTGCAGAGAATTACTGGGCTAATGGAAAATCTGGTGTACGAAATGACTTTGCTGAGCTGAATGTTGATTCTATGGATGAAATTGGTGTATTGACTGAATCCATGAAAAAGATGGAATCTGACATAAACAATTACTTTATTGGTCTTGAAAATACAAAGCAGGAGTTGGGAGCTGCAAGAGAAGAATCCCAAGCAATTCGCGAAATGGCAAATAAGGACGCGCTTACTGGCGTCAGAAATAATAATTCTTACAATAATGAGATTGAAGATATTACAGAGGCATATGAAAGAGGAAGGATAGATTCATATGGCATCGCAATGATAGATCTTAATTATCTTAAGGTTATAAATGATACCTATGGGCACGAAAAAGGGGATATCTCAATAAAGACTATTTGTGATATTGTTTGCGAGGTTTTTAATCATTCTCCAGTTTTTAGAGTTGGCGGAGATGAGTTTGTTGTGATTCTTATAAATAATGATTTGAAGAATATTGATTTTCTATTGGCTCATTTTAAAAAGGTAGTGTCTGAATATGAGGAGAATGAGCTTTTAGAGCCATGGAAACGAGTGTCGGCAGCCATCGGCTATGCTATTTACGATGAGGACGTAGACAGCACAGCTAAAGATGTATTTAAAAGGGCCGATGCAAACATGTATGCAGATAAAGTTGCGCAAAAAGCTCAGAGGGAATAGGATTAACTTGCGGACTTACATTCCACTTTTGAGGCGATGACATCATATAGATTTTCGCCAATATAGGTATTGCTATCGAAATCTACTGAATGTAAAAATGAGACGAAGAAAATATCATTGCTTTTTGTATTCTCAATAAAATAATCTTCGATTGCCCAGCGATAAGAGTTGCCGTCGTCTTTAATTTGATTAATGATACGAATGACGCTTTTTTCGCCTCTATTGTAAGCTTTCATTAAGTTTTCGCGGGAGAAAGCCTCTTCAATTTTCGCATGTAGTTTTTTAGGATAGAGACTTTTTACAAATTCGTAGCCATCGTCATAAGTGCCAATCTCTGATAGAGAATCATCAAAATAATCTTCTTTATGAATTATTTGATAGACATTCTTACTCAAGTTTACAAGTATGATAAATGGATACTTTGTATACATAGAGTCTAATAATAATTGTACTTGGCCAAACATAGATTGCTCATTGAAAGATCCAGAATATGACATTTCAACGGGTGCTTCCTGCATACACATATTTAGAAATTCGTCTTTGGATACTGCCTTGGAAAATAAAAAGCCTTGAATGTAATCGCAGTCACAGGTGTTGATAAATTGTAGCTGCTCTTCAGTCTCTACACCTTCAACAACGGTTGTAAGTTTTAATCGATGAGCAAAATAAAAGACAGATTCAAGAGCCATACGACCGCGTTCACTTTGACAGTTGTCATTCAAAAAAGATCTATCTATCTTTAAAATTTTGGCTGGAACATCCTTTACAAATGAAAGTGAAGACATGCCACATCCGAAATCATCAATCGAAACCGTATATCCTGCGTCGCTAATATCCTTTACCCAGTCAATTACTATTTTTGTGTCAGTCACTACGTCGGATTCTGTTACTTCTATTCCCAGTAATCTTTTATCAATACCATAGCAATCAACAAGATTGTCTAATTTGGAAACAAAGTCTTTATCATGGGCATGCACTCTAGCAAAGTTGACGCTGATTCTAATTGCCTTATTGCCTAATTCACGAATAGTCTTGCAAGCTTCTTCGGCAACGAACCAATCAATCATATCTACATGTCCACTTTTTTCTAAATTAGGTATAAATTCTCCAGGAGATATGAAAGACCCATCTGACTTTTTCCAGCGTACTAAAGCCTCAGCACCACCTATGACTGACTTTGTAGTATTATATTGTGGTTGATAATAGGTTTGTATTTCACCTTTTTCTATAGCGGAAACAATTTCTTCTACCAATAAATTTCTCATAGACCCTCATCTTTGTTTGTTATATAAAATCACATTACAACAAAAATATTGCATTGTGTAATACCATAAGTATTTATACATACCTGTGTGAAGGTCAGGTGAAGACAATCTGAAAATTACAGAATAAATGCAATTAGTTTAGTGAGGGTATTTATATTAACCCAGCGAAAACGGAAGCAAAAAGTACGGTTAGAACTCCAGCGACAGCGATTGCCAAAGAACTCATGGCGCCTTCAACATCGCCAATTTCCATGGCTTTTGCAGTGCCTATTGCATGGGCTGCGGTACCGAATGCTAAACCTTTAGAAATAGGCTCATGTATTCTAAATATTTTGCATATAAACTCGCCAAGAATGTTTCCAAGAACCCCTGTAATAATAATTACTGCAACAGTGATGGTAACATATCCGCCTAGTTCTTCGGAAACTCCCATACCAATTGCAGTTGTGATTGATTTTGGAAGCAATGTAACATAATTCTCGTGATCGAGGCTCATGGCCTTTGCAATAACGAAAACTGTTGCAAGGCTTGTGATTACTCCGGATGTAACGCCTAAAACAACCGCAGTTGCATTATTCTTTAGAAGTTCCCACTCTTCATAAAGTGGAATTGCAAGACACACAGTGGCAGGAGTTAAAAGCCAACTGAGATATTTTGCGCCTTCATTATATGTTTCATAGTCAATTTTCCCACCTAGTAGAAATAGGATAGTAATTACAATAGAGATTAGTAGGGGATTAAAGAATCCAAAACCAAATTTCTTTTTTAACCATGCTCCAACTCCGTATGAGATAAGACTTATAGTAACGCCAGCGTATACGCTAGACTGCATGAATTCACTCATTATTTTGCCCCCTTTTACTTTTTGATATAAGAAATTGAGAAACGACGCCAGTAACGCCCATAACTGTAAATATCGTAATTACGGTAATGATTGAGACGGGCAATAACACTGGCTCAAGTACTTTCCAAGATGTCATCAAACCAACTCCCGCAGGAATAAACATAACGGGCATTATTTCTATCAGAAACTTACCTGTTTCTCTAACCTGATCTAGTTTTATCAATCCAGAAAGTAGGCATATAAATAGAATTAACATTCCATAAATACTTGCAGGAATTGGAAATGGCAAGACACTTTTTAAAATTTCGCCGATAAGTGAGATAGCCAAAATAATTAGAAATTGTTTCAAATATTTCATGTCTTTACACCTCAAAAATAAACTAGGGCTAGAGAAAAACTCCCTAGCCCCAATTCATTATACTACGATTTTTTGGGGAGATTGTCTTTTTTTAGATACTAAATATTTAGACACAAGTGTTAAGTAGGGAGTATTTCGCATCTCTTCTGTGATATACTAGGAGCAAAATGAAATCAGAGGAGAATAAGACTAACTTAATGGGACAAATAAAGCGAGAAGATATGCTGGAGCTTACTAGAAGATTGACTTCAGCGAGAAGCAACCTTGTGAGAATTGCAGGTGCTTATATAGACGAAGAAGGATATGTTGATGGAACATTCAACACAAGTTTTTTAAGCCTTAAAGGCGAGGAGAAAAGACGATGTTTGGAAATTGCCAAGGCAATTCCATTTGCAGATACAAATAAAGAGTTAGTTCAGTACAAGATACCAGGTCTAGGTCCAGGCTCAATTTGGCAGATGATCTATGCAATAAAAGAATGCGGTTTACAGAATGATGCTCTGATGCTAAATCTATATGAGCTCATTGCTGAAAATTATCCTAAGGGACGGCCCTATGCTATCTATATGTATTATGGTGTCTATGATGTACCAATCAAAGGTAGTGATAAGGCATATCAGGACGAATCGGAGGAAGTATATCAATATTTGATTCTTGCAATTTCACCTGTGGATGAAGAGCAAGTACCACATAGTCCTGAAACGGGATTTCTCTATCCAGCATTTACAAACAGAAGTACAGATATAGCTCATGTGAATTTCTATAGTAAGGACTTTGAAGAAGCGCAAGAGCTTAAGAATATGTTGAAACTATAAATATGCTTAAAGAGAATGGAGAAATGATGTTGTGGATTGTAGCCACATTTGTGGCTTTCTTTATAAAGGGATTGTGTGGCTTCGCTAATACCTTGGTATTTACTTCAATACTCGGATTTGGAGTTGCGAATGTAAATATATCTCCAGTTGAATTAGTGCTAGGCTATCCTGCAAATTTTATACTTACTTGGAAGAATAGAAAACATCTAGATTCTAAGGTATATATACCGCTTTGCGTATTAGTGCTAGCAGGAAGCATACCAGGAGCGATACTTCTCAAGAATGTAAATGCTCAGTCATTAAAAGTTGTTTTTGGTGTGGCTGTTATTCTCATTGGGATAGAGATGTTGCTGCGTGAGTATCAGCTGCTAAATATCAAGGATTCAAAAATATTCTTTTGGATTCTGGGAATATTATCAGGAATTCTATGTGGATTGTTTGGAGTAGGTGCTTTATTGGCAGCCTATGTTGGCAGAGTTACAAAGACTAGTGATGAATTTAAGGCGAATATTAGCGCGGTATTTATTGTCGAAAATACTGTAAGACTAGTTATTTATATTTGCCTTGGAGTAATGACCTTAGGTTCAATAAAGCAAGCAATAGTTCTTATACCAATTGTTCTTGTGGGATTATTTGCTGGCATAAAGAGCGCAGCAATGTTGGATGAAAAGATAGTAAAGAAGCTTGTGATTGTTCTTTTAATAATTTCAGGAGTAATGTTAGTAATTAAAAATATATGAGAAAAAAATATTTGAGATATATAGCAGCGATTGTTATTATGCTTGCTAGCTATGGCTTTTATGGCACAGGTAATGCAGGAAACGAGAATAGTATTGAAAATGTAGCGATTACAGAAAATGTTGATATAACGGATAATGTTGGTAAATTCTCGCTAGAGCAGGTGGCAGCTTATGAAGGTTATCCATATACAACAATAAATAACAATGTGCCATTTTTTACAGAGGATGAGAAGTGTAATGATACTGCTTTTGAACAGTATAGTGAGCTGGATTCTCTGGGAAGATGTGGTGTTGCCTATGCTAATATCTGTCTTGAACTTATGCCGACAGAAGAAAGAGGCGAGATAGGAAGTGTTAAGCCCAGTGGGTGGCATACAGCAAATTACCATGAATATGTTGATGGTAACTATTTGTATAATAGATGTCATTTGATTGGATATCAGCTCAGTGGGGAGAATGCAAATGAGAAGAATCTTATCACAGGAACAAGATATTTAAATGTGCAGGGCATGCTACCTTTTGAAAATGAGGTTGCCGATTATGTGGAGAGCACAGGTAATCATGTTTTATATAGAGTGACACCCGTATTTGAGGGAGACAACTTGGTAGCCTCAGGAGTATTGATGGAGGCATACTCTGTTGAAGACTCAGGCGCTGGCGTTTGCTTCAACGTGTATTGCTATAATGTCCAGCCAGGTATAGTAATCGATTATGCTACAGGAGATAGTGAATTAGCTGACGATGCAGCTGTTATATATGAATAGGGTTAAACAGAGGAGACGCGAAATGGGATTTTTTTCAGAAATTGATGGGGAGCTTAAACCATCAGATGAATATTTAGCAAGCCATTCTCTAGAAGGCTACGAAGACGGAGACATGGACCATGATGACTATGAAGTTGAGGATGATGAGGTGGCAATGTCTCTTATGAGAAAATGCAAGGACTGTGGCAAAGCCTTCACTTTGGCCGGAGATATTAGGGACTTTGAAGCTTATTTTGACGGAGAGTTTTTCTACATGGAAGAATTCGTGGGTCAGGTATGTGGCAAGTGCGCTATAGCTGAGATAGAAGAGGAGTTTTAGTTGCAGCTACAATAGTTTTCTAACTGCAGAAAGAGATACATTGAAAAATGAATAAAAGTCAGGCCCGTAAAATCCTAGGACTGGATGGAACGGAAGATGAAAAAGAGGTTAAAAAGAAATATAGAAAGCTGATGCATAAGAATCATCCAGATAGCAATGGATCGGATGATAGTGAGGTGGCTGCAAAAATTAATACGGCCTATGAGCTAATCATGAAAAGTCTTGATTCAGGAGAGAAAAAAACGACTGTTAAAAGAAGACCCAAAGCTAAGACTTGGAATGCGAAAGAAAATAAGAATGCATATTGCGCAAGGCCTATATTTCATGAGGTGGAAGACCTTGAGGGAAATAATATTGGCACAATTGAAATTGACAGAGGTAAATATATCTGGTCAAAGGATGAGGAGTTCTCTTTATTTTTAAAAAGCTTATATGAGACAAGTAAAGAACTTTTAGATAATGCCAGACCATCACTGTTTTTTGAGGTACCTGAGGTTATCAAGCAAAAGTATTTGGCAGATATTACTTATTTACTTACAGGACAGTTTATAGATAGTTCTTTGACACTGAAAGCGTTAGGTGTTTTAGATGTAGATGCCTACAAGATTGATGCGATGGTGGAACTAGACATGAGTGCTACTATACCAAAAGTCGGCAGTGTGTTATATCCAGCAGGAGTATCAAATCATAGGCTTTATCTTAGAAACAGGGGTGGAGAGATTATTGGTTATCTCAGCTTCAAGGACGACAGGCTTTACTACGTAATCATTCCACTTCTTGAGCAGAAGAAAGCTCAGGTAAAGATGGTAGTTGCTGATAATACGCTGAAATCTAGAACTAGAAAAAAGTACGTAGATTTAGATTTATGGATCAGACTTCTGGAAACAGAGACTTCAGGGATAGAAAGCACAAATCTTAAGATAGATGAGCTGTTAAAGAGGTATGCTAAAGAAGGCTTATGAATTAGATATTCAAGGAAGGTGAAAAAATGGTACGAAAAATAATTAAAAATCCAATGTTCTTGGCACAGAAATGTGAGCCAGCTACTGAGAAGGATGCTCAGATAGCACAGGATTTATTAGATACACTTAGAGAGAATATAGATCATTGTGTTGGCATGTGCGCCAATATGATTGGTGAAAAAAAGACTATCATTGCTGTAGCGGCAGGGCCTTTTCAGTTTGTAATGATCAACCCCAAGATTACTAAGAAGAAAGGGGAGTACAAGACTGAGGAAGGTTGTCTTTCTTTAGATGGTGTAAGACCATGCACTAGATATGAAGAGATTGAGGTTGACTTTCTTAATCAGAATTTTGAACCACAACATGCCAAGTATACGGGGCTTACCGCAGAGTCTATTCAGCACCAGATTGACCACTGTAATGGAGTTGTAATATAAATAGTTATTAAATAATGATTATTTAGAATCTGCGAAGCAGTGTGTTAGAGCCTATAATTCTTTTGTAAACGATAATCCTGATTACGATATTCAGGTTATTTTATGAGGATTTGGTCAGTCTGAATATGATTCAGCACAGAAAGTTTTTAAAGCAAACGGATTATAAATCCAATTGGTTTTCTTTTTATATTAAGCGCTTACAGAAACAGTATTAATGTGACTTGAAGGGAGACAAGTTTATAGAAATGATTGATATTTTTGGAACGCTTGGACCTAGTTGTTCTAAGGAAGAAACTTTAGAAGCTATGTTTTCTGAGGGAATGACTGGTATTCGCATAAATCTTTCACATGTGAAACTATCCGACTGTGTAGAGCAGGTGGCAATGATTAAGGCTGCCGCAAGTAAGGTTGGCATTGAGCCAAAGATTCTTATAGATATGCAAGGTCCTGAACTTAGAGTGGGTGAATTTGAAAAGCCTGTGGAAATAAAAGAGGGTGATGAGGTCATTTTGGGTAAAGGTGGCATACCTGTTCCACAGATTGTAATCAATAACATTACTGCGGGTCTTGATATTTTACTTGATGATGGAAAGATATTGGTCACAGCGTCTGATGTTAGTGAAGATAGTGTTATTGCTGTTGTGAAACGTGGGGGTAGCCTTAAATCTAGAAAGAGTATTGCTTTAGTTGGTGTAACTGTGGACATGCCTGCTATGACAGAGACTGATTTAGAGATTATCAAGGTGGCAAGTGAGCTTGGTATATATGGAGTGATGCAGCCATTTGTGAGGAACAGACGGGAGTTGCTTGATGTTAGAGAAGTTTTCTCGGCCAATGGATGTAATGATGTTAGGATTTATGCCAAGATTGAAAACCAAGAGGGGGTAAAAAATTTAGAGACCTTCTTGGATGTATGTGATGAAATCATAATAGCCAGAGGTGATCTTGGTAATAGCATGCCATTGTGGGAACTCCCAAGAATACAGAAACAGATTGCAAAAGTATGTAAAGAATATGGTAAACCTTTTATGGTGGTTACTCAGATGCTTTCTTCTATGGAGCATAGCAAGGTGCCTACTAGAGCAGAGGTAAATGATATTTATAATGCTGCAGTTGATGGAGCAGCTTCTGTTATGGTCACAGGAGAAACAGCAGTTGGAGAATATCCGGTTGAAGTTATTAGATATTTAAAGAAAACGGTAGAAACCTCTTTTGATTAACATGCGAAAAAATGTTGTTACATTTAATAAAACAATAATTGTTGATAATTGTGGATAGTTATTAATAATTTTTGGATTTATAATGAAAATGTACGGGCAGACAAAGAGAGCCTGCTAATGGTAGCCAAGGATGGCGTGATTGGATTTATCCAGAAAGGCTACATTATGGGTATTGATTTACAAGGGTATTTGGATAGGCTTTCATCCCTAGGGATGGTTCAAATGCCAAGCCAACAGGACTTGCAAAATGTCACGGTTGAAAAATCTGATGATACGATTGAGCTGGACAGCTACATTCCATCCGGAGACAAATTAGATGATATTGTCCCATCGGGAACATATTCTAAAAGTGGTATGATGGTTGGAGAACCAGCTACACCAGGCAACGCATCAGGTACAGGCAATATAAGCTCAGCATCTGATTCAGGAGATTCTTCGACTGAGGAGGAAGAAGAGACCACAGTACGCACGGTAATAATTAACGGACAAACATATCTTGAAACTACCACAGTTGAAAATGGTGTTGAAATAGTTACAAGAACATTGATTTAAACTTTTATAAAAAGCTTGCAAGGTATTATTACGCCTTGCAAGCTTTTTCATTGATTCTTTATTGACCAGGCCACAGCACCACATCTAGCGCAGCCATAATATCTATAATTTCTAGTAAATTTACTTTCTCGCTTGCGGTATATTGTGGCGCCACAGTTGCCACAGGTGAAGACATATTTTATTGCCATTTCTTTGCCTTCGTAATTTTCAATACCCTTCTCAGAACCTTGAGTTACACGTTTAATATTGTAACCATAGACCTGATTGACAACTTCAGCGTAGTATTTCCATTTTCCAGTATGACGCATACAGCCCTTACAGGTGTGAAGTAGCTCATGGATTATGGTTTCTTTGCATGACTGTTCTGAAATTCTATCATCCTCAAGTAGACGGGAAGCAATCTCAATAGAATAACTTCCATACATGATTCAATTTGCAAAGTCCCCAGCGGGTTTTGGCTCTTGTATTTATAGTCCACGAGGAGATAGTGCCTAGCTTGATGCCAAGGCGAGTTACCTCGTGGATGCATTGTTCTTTTAGTTTTTCAAAGTCTTTCATTGATATTCACCTAATATGCAGAATAGGGATATTATAGCATGATATTGCAAATAATAGAGTCCAAATATTTGGCATAGGTGGAAGAAGCACTTTGTTTGAGTACTATAGAAAAATACATGACTGCTATATATTATTCTATAGAAAAATATTTACAACTCTGATATTTTTCTATAGAATAATATCAGAGGAGGTATCAATATGTTAGAGAGAAAGATACTTTACAGTCTGAGAGAATGGCGAAATAAAAAGAACCATAAGAGCTTGATTATTACTGGCCAGCGTCAGGTGGGCAAAACTTATGCGGTTGATCAGATATTTGCTCATGATTATGATTCTTACATATATATAAATTTTGTTCAGGAGCCTTCTATGATTGGAGAGTTCGGGGGCGATTTAGATGTAGATACATTAAAGTTGAATATCTCAGCGCGTAGACCGGGAACTAAATTTCTGGAGGGTAATACGCTGATTTTGCTGGACGAGATACAGGATTGCCCTAATGCCATCACATCATTGAAGTTTTGGACGGAAGATGGTAGATATGATGTGATAGGAATGGGTTCATCCCTTGGCATGAATTTTATGAGCAAGATGTCCTATCCAGTTGGAAAAGTAGAATACTTGTCCATGCATTCGCTGGACTTTGAGGAATTCCTTTGGGCACAAGGAATGGAGAAGGATGTAATTGATAGTTTAAAGAAGTACTTTGATAACATCGAGAAATTACCAAAATCATTAATTGAGACGATGACAAATTATCTTCGCAAATATATGGTAATTGGAGGTATGCCTGAAGTTGTTGCTGAATTTACTGAAACGGGAGATTTGCATGCGGTAGATGAAATCCAAAGAAGACTAATTAGAGACTATAAGGCGGATATCGCAAGATTTGCTGATGCCAACATTAGAATAAAAGCCCAGGAATGTTATGAGTCAATTCCATATCAACTGACAAAAGAGAATCATAAATTTCAATATTCAAAAATTGAATCAAAGGCTACAGCATCAAAATTTGGAACAAGTATAGCATGGTTGAACAATCAGTTGCTGACTGTGCAAGTGCAGAATTTAAAGCGCATAGAATTTCCTCTAGAATCTTTTGCAGATGAGACTAATTTTAGAATTTATCCAACAGATATAGGTATTCTAGTAGGCATGTTTGATGAGGGCTTAAAAAAGGCTTTACTTGAAGATAACAATATCGAAGAGAAAGCTCGAGGATTGATGTTAGGTACAGCTAAAGGTGCTTTATATGAAGCTCTCGCTGCGGATATGCTTCATAAACGAGGATATGAAAAACTATTCTTTTACAAGCACGAGAAAAACACAAGCGAAATTGAATTTGTAATAATGAAGAGTGATGAAATCATTCCAATAGAAATAAAGGCAGGCAAAAAACAAGCTAATTCACTGAGAAATATTCTGGACAACAATACGCAGCTCAATAAGGGTTACAAAATGGCATCGGTTAATATTGGTCAATCAGAAAAGATAATCTCAATGCCAATATTTATGTTGATGTTTATGTAAAATTAAAGAGTCGTCTAATTTGATATTTCAGCCAGAGAGGTTTATTGAAGCGATAGGTAAATTTGTTGTAAGGGGAGGTCCGAGGATATGATGAAGTACACTGGAAAGTACTATATGGTTTTATCGTTATTATTACGTAAGCACCTAATAAATCAATTTGGAAAAGAGATAACAAGCAAAGCTCTTAAAGGTGCAAAGCCTATTTATAAAGATATGCTCTTAAAATGTGAGGATATTGGCTATGACAACAATTTTGAAAACAAGCACAAGGATGGAATCTATTATCATTTCACGCGTTGCCCATTAAATGATTTTGCTAGAAAGAACGGATTTTTGGAAATACTTCCTGTCTGTTGTGAGATAGACCACTATATGACAGAGGCAAAACACGGAGTTTTACATAGAGATTATACGTTGGCTACAGGCGGCTCTATCTGCGACTACTGGATTGTGCCGGATAAAATAAAGAATCCTAAGTAAATAATATTGTCCAACAAATTACCCTTCTGTGACATACTAAAGCTAGTATGTACAGGAGGGTATTTTTATGCCAAAGGGGTCTAATCAGAAATTAAAACTAAGCTATCTCTGTAAGATTATGCAGGAGAAGACTGATGATGAGCACAGCCTTACTCATCAACAGATAATGCATGAGCTCGAAGCCAATGACATTTCTGCAGAGCGCAAGAGTCTTTATGATGACTTCAAGTGTATGGATGAGCATCTAGGCATTGAGGTTATCAAGGAGCAGAAGGGTAGAGAGACATATTATCACGTGGGATCTCGTCCTTTTGAACTTGCAGAGCATAGCATTAATATTATGGAAAGTATTGTTGCCAATCCTCTTTAAAAATAGTACAAATAATATTAAAATAGTTTACATAAAACTAAAATGATATAAAGGGGTAATTATGAGGAGAAGAGTGTTGGCTGTGGCAACAGCTGTGTTATGCGGGTTAAGTATTAATGGATGTGGTGCGTTTAAAGAGGTAAGCATTGAAAAATGCACTACTGGAAATCCTATGGTGGCAGATAATGAGAACATTTTGTATGGTGGTGATCCATCAGTATTGGTGGATGGTGATACTGTTTATTTATACACAGGTCATGATGCTTCTACCGATGAGGAGGTTAAGAAAGCAATCTATAATATTCCAGAGTATCTTTGCTATTCCTCGAAGGATATGGTGAACTGGACTGCTGAGGGTGTGGTAATGTCTATGGCAGATGTTGAGTGGGATAGCAATGACACCAGTGCTTGGGCATCGCAGGTCATGAAGCATACTGACCCTGCTGATGGTAAGGATAAGTACTATCTTTATTATTGTAGCTGGGACAAGACTGGAAAGCAGTGCATTGGAGTTGCTGTATCGGAATCTCCAACAGGTCAATTTGTGGATATTGGAGAACCTCTTGTAAAGAGCACGGTTACAAAGCCAAACACCAGCACCTTTAATGACATAGATCCAACGGCCTGGATTGAAACAGATGAAGATGGCGTAGAGCATCGTTATCTTGCCTGGGGCAATGGAATGTTTTTCGTGTGCGAGCTTAATGAGGATATGATCTCTGTGAAGGATGCGAATGGAGATGGCAAAATCACAAATGGAAAAACGCCAGGTGAGGATGATATTATCACTCGAACAGCTGGATTGGACAGCTACACGGAAGCGCCTTGGATATACAGACGAAGTGATAATCAGGGCAACTATGTGGGACCGTATTATCTTTTCTTTGCTCACCAGTGGCGAGAGTGCATGGCCTATGCAACCACAGATGATTTGATTTCGGGAGAGTGGAGCAAGACTCAGATGATTATGACTCCAACTGCCACTTCAAACACCAATCATATGGCAGTGTTTGATTTCAAAGGAAAGACTTATTTTGTATATCACAATGGTTCACTTCCAGCTGGCAGTGGTTTTAGAAGATGTGCATGCGTGGTAGAACTGAAGTTTAATGAGGATGGATCTATAGATATGTTTGAAGAAAGTGCTGCAGGTTTGGACGGAAAGAAGAGCAACATAGCATCCTTGGATGGCAAGAACTATTTGGCTCACGAAAGCTTTGTAAATTCAAATGCCGATGCAGACTATCCATATAAGGATGTGAAACTTGTGGCGTCTGAGGATGGGAATGTAAAGGATGCTCAGTGGGTCATTCGTCCAGGAAAGGCTGATGCTGAAAATGAAGCTTACGTTTCTATTGAGTCGGAGAATAAACCAGGATTATACGTAAATACGAATTCAGATGGAACAGTAACGCTTTGTCAGGATACCAAAGCCACTGAGCAATCAGCTAAGAATCAAACCTTCAAGACTGTAGAGGGACTTGGGGATAAAAACGCTGTTAGCTTCGAAAGTGTTTCCCAACCAGGAAAATATCTTGCACTTGTTGATGGTGTATTGTCGCTTTCAGATGGAAATGACAAGTTGGCTGTAACTTTTCAAATCAATAGTGTTGAAGATTAATAAAGAGATAGTGGCTTAAAATACTTTTTCTAAGCTTTTTATCAAGCTTTGCCACTGCCAATTCTGCGTTAGGATTGTAAGTCAGTAATATGTCATAGGTGTGAAGTTTAGCATATTGACAGGCTTACTCCTTAGGCTCATTGACAGAATTATCGCTGTTAAGACTTTCTGCCTTTGATACATCATCTTGTTTTTTTGGCTTTTTCTTAAATTTAAATATTCCTAGTTTTCCTTTTTTGAATCGGATTCTTTTTATAATTAGCAAGACAATTATTACTATAATTGCATATGGGAAAAGATAAATGATTGCGACAACTAATCCCTGGAGAAAGGCAATGAATCCTGAGCATGATCCTTGGAAGGCTTCAACAAAACGATTCCATGCAGTATCTGCTTTGACTTCCGTATAAGTTGCCACTTCTGTAACAGAGATATCTACAGTACTATAGTTTATCTGATCATCGTATACACGTTTTTGCGCAGTATAGCTTTCAATTTGATACTGAACTTCATTTATTCTATCTTCAATACTTAGCAGATCTTCAACATTTTCAGCTTTTTGCTCTAATTCCTGGAGACGTTCTAATTTGTTATTAAGGCTATTGAGTCTGGCCTGGACATCAACATAGCTTGAAGTGATATCATCCACATTTTCGTACTTTGAAGTCATAGACCCAACTGTGCCTACAGTATTCATAAAATTATCATATTTATCAGCTGGAATGCGGGCTGTGAAATAGGCATCCCTGTTTACATATTCTTCACTACCATATTGGGAAGAACTTTCAATGTAACCTCCATTTGATGTTACTAACTCCCTTATAGATGAAACATCTTCGTCAAATTTCTTTGATTCGATACCAATGCTTGAGGTATAAACGATTTTTCTACTTGTATCATAGCCTTCTAAGTCTGAAGGTTCCTGAGCTTCCATCTCTACGGACTCAGTTGCTGAGTTCTTTGCCAAAGTGTAATCATCCGCATCTGCCCAGCCATCACTCGATTCACTCTCTGAGTAATAAGATGCTGATGTAGCTGCGGCATCATAATTGTCAGAGTAAGAGTTGCCACAAGCAGTAGCGAGAATCATTGTACCCATTAGCAGACACACAATAATCTTCGTATTTTTCATAATAAAAACCTCCCATTTATACTATATACAATTATAAGCCAACCATTGTAGTTTTTGCCACCTACAATAGCAATAACTGTTCATAACGGTAGTGGCGAAACCAAGGCATTTGCAGATGCGAAGGAAAAGTATGGTGAACCAGAGGTTGAGAGAAGCGTCTTGTATTCTCATTATTTAGAAGGTATAATAACCAAGATTTTGTTTTGAAGGAGTATAAAAATGAGAATAGCGGTAACATACGAAAATGGACAGGTGTTTCAGCACTTTGGACATACAGAGCAGTTTAAAGTTTTTGAAGTAGAGGATGGAAAGGTAGTTTCTTCAGAGATTATCGGTTCCGATGGGCAGGGCCACGGTGCTTTAGCATCGCTGCTTAGCAATAAGTCAATCGATGTACTTATTTGCGGTGGCATTGGCGGAGGAGCTCAGGCAGCTCTTAGTGAAAATGGAATAGAGCTTTGTGCCGGAGCATCGGGAGATGTAGATGCGGCAGTTGAGGCATATCTTAAGGGAGAGCTTATTAACTCTGGCGTTAATTGCAATCATCATGGCGAAGGGCATACATGCGGAGGCCATGAGGAGGGCCATAGCTGCGGAGGACATTCTGGTTGCGGCGGATGCCATTCTGAGCTTGAATTTGAGGGCAAGAACGTTGGTAAGACTTGTCGTACACATTACAGAGGCACTTTCAATGATGGAACACAGTTTGATTCATCTTATGACAGAGGCGAGCCACTTGAGTTTGTTTGCGGCGCTGGTATGATGATTAAGGGATTCGACAAAGTTGTTGCAAATATGGAGGTTGGCGAGAAGGTTGATGTTCACCTTATGCCAGAGGAAGCATATGGACAGCGTGACGAGGACGCGGTCATTACATTGGAGATAGCTCAGCTTCCTGGCTCAGAGGATTTAGTGGTAGACCAGCAGGTATATTTACAGGATCCATATGGCAGACCATTCCCAGTAAAGGTTGTTGCCAAGAACGATACAGAAATTACACTTGACGCTAACCATGAGATGGCTGGCAAAGAACTCAACTTTACAATTGAGCTTGTGGAAGTGAAATAATAACTATACAGTCAACTACCCATCACCTAAAGGAAATGGGTAGTTCACAGAACGACTTAAAGAACTTCCTGAAATAAGAGATGCTGGAGTTGAGATTATAGCGGACTAGTAGTTCGCTGGAAGACGAGCCTATTTTTTCTTAAAGGAACAGGTTCTAACTGCTCCTTTTATATTACCACCATCTTGAAAGTATCTTAAAAGTACTTCGGCGCAAGCGTGACTATCGCTATCTGCCTGATGGTGGTCTAGGGCTATTCCATAATAGCAGCATAAATCATTAAGTTTATGGCTGATGTTAGGAAGTAATTGTCTTCCCATTAGGACAGTACAGACATACCTAGCATATGGCTTCCATTCAATACAGTAATCATTTAGGCATTTCTTTAAAACATTCATATCAAAAGATGCATTGTGAGCCACAAGCATTCCACT
>JAEEGL011743984.1_pt1 | contig 36783 bp, 40 predicted proteins | sample 9134231 | NCBI WGS metagenome assembly JAEEGL01 (sample SAMN16246548, study PRJNA631951) | gut metagenome | biome: gut microbiome; feature: rumen; material: fiber-attached | host: Bos | place: Iran: Karaj | collected 2018-10 | reverse complement strand
GTTCTAACTGTTTTAATCTTTGTTGGTTGGAAGGTAGTGTTACGATACCAAGTACGGTTACTAGTATTGGCGCTAATGCTTTTAGAAAGGAAAAGACTTGGGCAACTAATAATACCAATTTAACAAAAATAGTAAATAAAACAGGACGAAGTTTTGATTGGAAAAGTATTACAGGAGGGCCTGAGGCAGCAACATTTGAAACAGGAACTGTAAAAAACTGGTATGGAAATATAGAAGTTACTAAATAATAAAAAAAGACTAAGAAAGTATTCTTAGTTTTTTATTTTTTATGTTATTATAGATAGAGGAGGTAAGTATGAAGAAGATTAATAAAAGAAGAAAAAAAATTAATTATGATAAAGTTATTAGTCATAGATTTATAGCTTTTTTAATAGTTATTTTATTATTCTTTGGAATAGTATTATTTAAGCTTACTTCTGTAATGATAGTGGAGAAGAACGAGCACGTTGATAAGTTAGATCATTTAACTAATAAAATAATTGAGGGCGGTAGTAGTCCAAGAGGAAGAATATATGATAGAAATTATAATATTATAGTAGATAATAAGAGTTTAAAAACTATTATATATAAAAAGGATAAAAATGTATCTAATAAAGATATGATTGATTTAGCATATGAAGTTAGTAAAATTATTAGTTTAGATTATAATAAATTAACTGATAGAAATAAGAGAGAATTTTATTATTATAAGTATAATGATTTATGCAATAAGCTAGTTACTAAGAAGGAAATAGAATTAGTTAAACAGAGAAAGATGACTAATCATGAATTAGAAGAGTTAAAGATTAGTAGAATTAGTGAAGAAGAATTAAATAAATTTAGTGAAGATGATGTTAAAGCAGCTTATTTATTTTATTTGATGAATAAAGGTTATTCATATGAAGAAAAGACAATTAAGAGTGATGCGAGTGATACTGAGTATGCTTATATTAGTGAACATAATGCTCAATTACAAGGATTTAATACTAAGTTAGATTGGGAGAGAGTTTATCCATATGGAGATACTTTTAGAAGTATACTTGGTACAGTCTCTACTTCTAGTCAAGGTATTCCAGCAGAAGAGAAAGATTATTATTTAAGTAAAGGTTATTCTTTAAATGATAGAGTTGGTCTTAGTTATATAGAAAAAGAATATGAAGAATATTTACATGGTACTAAGGCTGTTTATGAAACTGTTTCTTCTGATGAAGTTAGATTATTAAAAGAAGGTAGTCGTGGACAAGATATAGTACTTAGTATTGATATTAATTTACAAAGAGATATAGAAGAAATTCTAGCTCGTGAAGTTAGAAATACTAAAGGAGAAGCTAATACTAATTATTATGATCATTCTAGTGTTGTAATACAAGATCCTAGAAATGGTGAAGTGCTTGCGATGGCTTCTAAAAAAATAGTAAATGGTAATATAAAAGATAATACAATTAGTTTACTTACAGAACCTATTATGCCTGGTAGTGTAGTTAAAGGAGCATCTATATTAGTTGGTTATAATAATGGTGCGATTAGAATAGGTGAAGTAATGTTAGATGAATGTGTAAAGATATCTGGTATGAAAGAAAAATGTTCATCTGTATCAACTCTTGGTAGAATAAATGATATTACAGCTCTAGCAAAGAGTTCTAATGTTTATCAATTTAAGACGGCAATTAGAGTTAATGGACAAGAATATCATAAAGAGATGAGAATGAATTTTAATCAAAGTTCTTTTGATAAATATCGTACTATGTATCATTCTTTTGGTCTTGGTGTATCGACAGGAATTGATTTACCAGTTGAATCACTAGGTTATCATCGTGATCAAGATAAAGCAGCAGGTAATTTACTTGATTTTGTAATGGGACAATATGAGACATATACACCATTACAATTATCACAATATATATCTACTATTGCTAGTAGCGGTAAAAGAAGGTCAATGCATTTATTAAAAGAAGTTCATGGGGCAAGTGAAACTGATGAGATTGGTCCATTAAAAGAAAAAATTGAACCTAAAATACTTAATGAAGTACAAACTGAAGGTAGATTTATGAATAGAGTTCAACAAGGATTTCAAGCAGTTATGGAACCTGGTGGTTATGGTAATGGTTATATTAATCTTTATTATCGACCAAGTGGTAAAACTGGTACTAGTCAAAGCTTTATAGATACTGATGGTGATGGTAATATTGATACAGAGACAATTACTAGTTCATTTATTGGATATTTACCTAGAGAAAATCCTAAAGTTAGTATTGTTGTGACTAGTCCAGATTCTTCACATCCTAATTCAAGTATTAATTATGCATCACAAGTTACTTATCGTATTACTGGACAAGTTGCGAATGCTTATGTTAATAGATATGGAGTATAATTAATAAAAAATAGCTAAAAATAGCTATTTTTTGCTTTATTTATAATAAAATCTTTTGCAATTTTACAAAATTTTGGTATAATACCTATAGACGCGTAAGGAGGGATGTAAAAATGGCTAAAGTCGGAAATAGACAATATAAAACTCTAGTTTGTAGCGAATGTAGTGAAGAAAATTATAGAGAACAAAAAAATGTTAAAAATACAACAGAACGTCTTGAATTAAATAGATACTGTCCTAGATGTAGAAAACATACAGTACATAAGGAAAAGAAATAAAAATAAGATTTTCTTATTTTTTTAATATTGGGAGTTGAGAAAATGATTAGTACTAATGATTTAAAAAATGGTATTACAATTGAATATGAGGGTGCAATATATGTTGTTATGGAGACACAACATGTTAAACCTGGGAAAGGTGCCGCTATTGTTAAGGCAAAACTTAAAAATTTAAGAACAGGAGCAATTTTTGAGCAAACATTTAACGCTGGTGTTAAAGTTGCGACTGCTAGAATTGAAAAACAACAAATGCAATATTTATATAATATGAATGATACTTTCTATTTTATGAATATGGAAACTTATGAACAATTAGAGATTCCTGCTAATAAGATTGGTGATCAAGCACTTCTATTAAAAGAGAATTTAGAAGTATATATTACTTCTTTTGAAGGAGAAATATTAGGTATTGATTTACCAGATAAGGTTGAATTAGTTGTTACTCATACTGAACCTGCTGTTAAAGGTAATACAACACAAAATGCCTTAAAAGATGCTACTTGTGAAACTGGTTTAATGGTAAGAGTACCTTTATTTATTGAAGAGGGAGAAACTATTATTGTTTCTACTGCAGATAGTAAATATGTATCAAGAGCTTAAGCTCTTTTTTTGTCATTTTACAACATATTTCTTATTTATGTTTAATTATTAAACAAATTACTATTATAATTAAAGTAAGTAAAGCATATGTAGAATCACTTAATAGTAGTAGAGTAATTAGTAATAAGACTATAGTTAGATTAATGGCTAATCCTAAGACTTATGCTCCAATATATGGAATAGCTATTACTTTGTTGATTATTTGGGGAGTAACCTTCTATTTATATTTTGATAAAAGAAAAAGAGAAGTATTACAGATGTAATACTTCTTTATTTGTAAAGTTTTGTTTTTTATATTTCTTAATTTACTATTATTTAGTATAATATTATATGTAAAGGTAGGGTTTTTTATATGGCTAAACGTGGAAGAAAGAGAAAAAGATCTACAACTACTAAAAAGAAAAAGAATTATATGACAATTCTTTATGGAGCTATATTAATTATATTTGGTGTGGCAGGATTATTAGGTCTTGGACCAGTTGGTAATTTTATAGCGGCTATTATTATGTTTTGTTTTGGTAGTTTATGGTTTTTTATATTATTACTTTTATTGATACTAGGTTTATATTTATTAATTAAACATGAATGGTGTGACTTTTTTAGTGTTAAATTAATAGGTTTGTATTTATTAATATTCGGTTTATTAATGTTACTTCATAGAGATATGATTAATGGAACATCTGGTTTTAAACTTACTATTGATACTTTAGTGAATTATTTTAATACTTTTATGAATTCAGGAGCTACACATAATTATGTTATTGATGCTGGTGGTGGAATTATAGGTGGTAGTTTTGCTTTAGGTATTAGTTGGGCTTTTTCACAAACTGGATTAATAATAATATCGGTAGTATTAACTGTACTTGGTTTAATTATGTTAATAGGTGGATCTGTTGCTTCATTTGTAAAAGATAGATATGATGAACATTTAGATGATGATGAAGAGGATTTAGAAAAACCTAAGAAGAAAGATAAGAAGGAAGAAGTTATAGAAGATGAAGAAATAGAAGAACCTAAGAAAGCTATTATTCATAACTTTAATGATTTACAGAAACCAGCTCTTAAAGAAGAGAAAAAAGATGAAGTTAAGAAGGTTGAGAAAGTTGAGAATAATGAAAATTATCAATTACCTTCTAGTGAATTATTAAATAAAGTTAAGAAGAGAGATTTAGGTGAAACTAATACTGCTACTAACAAGAATATTGAAAGATTACAAAAAGTACTTAAAGATTTTGGTATTATTGGTAAAGTAGTAGAAGTTCATATTGGTCCGACTGTTTCACAATATGAAGTTGAGATTGCTTCTGGTACTAGAGTAAATAAAGTTACATCTATTAATAAAGAAATAGCTTTAGCGTTAGCTAAGAAAGATGTAAGAATAGAAGCTCCAATTCCAGGAAAGAGTACAGTTGGTATTGAGTTTGCGAATGATAATCCATCTAGTGTTAGCTTTAGAGAGATTATTGATTCTCCTCAAATGAGAGATCATATGGATCAAAAATTATTAGTACCTTTAGGTATTAGTATTTTAGGAGATATTGGTACTTGTAGAATAGATAAGATGCCACACATGCTTATTGCTGGTACGACAGGTTCAGGTAAATCTGTTTGTGTTAATGGTATAATTTGTTCTATTTTGATGAGAGCAAAACCAAATGAAGTAAAACTAGCAATGGTTGATCCTAAAGTGGTTGAATTATCTGTATATAATGGTATACCACATCTTATGTGTCCAGTTGTTACTGATCCTAAGAAAGCAGCAATATTACTTGCGAGAACAGTACAAGAAATGGAAGATAGATATAATACATTTAGTGAATCTGGTACTAAAAACATTGAAGGTTATAATGATTATGTAGAAAAATATAATAAAGATCATCCAGAAGAACAAAAAGAAAAGATGCCATTTATAGTAGTTATTATTGATGAGTTATCTGACTTAATGATGGTTGCGGCTAAAGAAGTTGAAGATTCTATTCTTAGAATTACCCAAAAAGCACGTGCGGCTGGAATTCATTTAATAGTTGCGACACAAAGACCATCTACAGAAGTAATTACTGGTTTAATTAAAGCTAATATTCCATCTCGTATAGCATTTGCGGTTGGATCTGGAATTGATTCTCGTACTATACTTGATCAAACTGGAGCGGATAAATTATTAGGTAAAGGAGATATGTTATATTTACCAATTGGACAAAATGCTCCAACTCGTATTCAAGGGTCATTTATTACAGATGAAGAAATTAAGAGATTAATTGATTGGACTGTTAAACAACAAAAGGCACAATATAGTGAAGCATTTAGTAATTTAGAGACAACTTCTAGTAGCGAAGGATCAACTAGTGGTGGTACTACTCCAGCTGGAGATGACGATGATCCTTTATACAATGAAATTGTTGAATTTGTTGTGACAACAGGTAAAGCTTCCGCAAGCCTTATTCAACGTAAATTTAAACTTGGTTATAATAGAGCGGCTCGTATAGTAGACTTATTAGAAGAACGTGGTATTATCGGACCAGCTAATGGATCTAAGCCAAGGGAAGTATTAGTTCAATTAGATAGTGGAGAAGAAGTTAGTGAATAACTTCTTTTTTATGTTATAATAATGACGAGGAGTGGGATAGATATGAATTTTAATAATGGAGAAGTATTAGTTTTAAATGATAAAAACTATGTAATAGTTAACAGATTAAAATTATCTGGAAAAGATATAGTTGTTATTTCAGAAGAGAATAGTGATGATAAGAAATATTTATTAATAGGAGAAGATCAATCATTACAAGAGATAACTGATAATAATCTTATTAATTCTATTAATGAACAAATGATTAATTCTATTGATGATGTTAAAAGTATAATTGATGAAGCAATGGATAATATTGATGAATACTAAGAATAGTATTCTTTTTTCTTGAGAAAAAATAGTTTGTGTATTATAATATAAGCTGTTTTATGGGGAGTGGTTATATGGAACTAGATAATTTATATTTAGAATTAACCAGAAATTGTACATTACAGTGTGAACATTGTCTTAAAGGAGAAAGAGAAGCTAAAGATATGTCTTTAGAGACTATTGATTTAATTTTTAAAGATATTAAGAAGATTAATACTTTATTATTATCTGGTGGTGAACCACTAATTAATAAAAAAGCACTTGAGTATATAGCTCAATTAATAGAAGAAAAAGGAATAAAAGTAAATAGAATTGGATTAATTACTAATGGAACTATTTGTAATAAAAATATAATTGAGATATTACAAGAATTAAAAAAGAGATGTGATAGTTTTCAATTTATATTATCTAGTGATTTATTTCATAGATTAGAATGGGATAGATTAAATATAAAAGAAAGAATAGATAATAATTATGAAATATATAAGAAAACTTTATCTATGAAAAAGTATTTAGATGATGATAGATTTCATAGTGTAGTATTATGTAATAAGGGAAGAGCTTTAGGACTTACTAAAGATAGATTACATGAAATAACTAGGAATCAATATATTGATTTTAAGATGAAAGATATAGTAGAAGATTCATTGGAATTAGATGATTACAAGGTACATGGAAAAGTATTTTTTGATGTAAATGGTAATTTAGGTTATTATAGTAATTCATTTAAAGAAGAGGATTTGAACTCTGATTCTTTATATAATATTCATTATTATGATTTGATAGATATTATTAATAATTATATTAATAGGGATACTAAGATAAAGGAAAAAGAAAAAGTACTTTCATTTAATTAGAATATTAAGTAATTAATATTCTTTTTTATATGTTTTTTTGTTATAATGAAATAGGAAAGAAGGTATGATTATGGCTACTCCTCATATTGAAAGTAGAGAAGATGAAATTAGTGACTTAGTATTAATGCCTGGTGATCCATTAAGGGCTAAATATATAGCTGATAATTTTTTGGAAGATGTTGTCATTGTTAATAAAGTACGTAATATGACAGCTTATACTGGCAATTATAAAGGAAAAAGAATTACGGTGTTTCCTTCTGGTATGGGTATTCCTAGTATGGGTATTTATGCTTTTGAATTATTTAAGTTTTATAATGTAAAAAAGATTATTAGAATTGGTACTAGTGGATCATTACATAAAGATATTAAACTTAGAGATATAGTATTAAGTAAAGGTGCTTTTTGTAGAACATTTTTTAATAAATTATTAGATAATAATACAGATAATTATGTAGAATCTAATGTTAATTTAAATAATAAGATAATAGATAAAGCAAAAGAAGAGAATATTAATATTAGATATGGTATGACTATTACTAGTGATGTATTTGATGTTTATTGTGATAGTATAGAAGAGTTTGAAGCTAATTTTCCAGAAGATGATTTTTTAAGTGTTGAGATGGAAGCTTTTGCACTTTTCTATTGTGCAAGAAGATTCAATAGAGAAGCAGCTTGTTTAATGACAGTAGTAGATTCTAAATATGATAAGAGTTCTTTATCTTCAGAAGATAGAGAGAAATCTTTAAATGATATGATTACTTTAGCGTTAGAGGCAATATAATAATAGAATGGGTGGTTTAATGGAATATATTGAAAAGGACTGTGGTTCATATAAATTACATGTTTATAAAACTGATAAGTTTCGTACAGTAAATATTAGTTTGGTATTTAGAAGAGTAATAAAGAAAGATGATATTACTATAAGAAATGTATTATCAAATATGTTATTACAATCTTCACATAATTATAAAGAAAAAAGAGATTTATCTATTAAGTGTCAGGATTTGTATTCTACTACTATTAATAATCATACTTATAGACTAGGTAATTATATTTTTACTAATTTTGATATGGAAATATTATTAGATAAATATACTGAAGAAGGTAATTTAGAAGAGGCTATTAAGTTTTTAAGTGAAATAATATTTAAGCCAGATATAAGTAATAAGAAATTTAGAGAAGATAAATTAGAAATAGTTAAAACTAAAGTAAGTAATAATCTAAATTCTATTAAAGAGAATGCTTCAATGTATAGTGTTATCAGATTAAATGAAGTGTTTAACAATAATAGTCCAATTAGTTATAGAGTTGGTGGATATTTAGAAGATTTAGATGATATTAATACTAGTAATTTATATAAGTATTATGATTCTTTTATTAATCATGATTTTATAGATATATTTGTTGTTGGGGATGTATCTAATGATATAGTTAATATGATTAAGAAAAGTTTTAAATTTAGAACTGTTAAGAGAAGAAGAGTACCTTATAAATTAGATAAGTTTAGAGTTAGAAGTAGAAAACTTAAAGGTACTGAAAGTATTAATAATTCTCAATCTCAAGTTGGTATTATGTGTCCTATTGGTAAACTTAATGATTATGAAGAGAAATATGTTTTGCCAATATATAATTATATATTTGGTGGTAGTCCTGAATCTAAGTTATTTAGAAATGTAAGAGAGAAGCATTCTCTTTGTTATAGTATTAATAGTATTGTTAATAAGTTTGATAATTCGATGATGATTTTATCAGGAATAGATAAGAGTAATTATGATAAGTGTATTAAATTAATTGAAGATGAATTACAAAATATGAGATGGGGAAAGTTTAGTAAAAAAGATATTGAGATTGCGAAAGAGTACTATAATACTAATTTAGATGAACTAATGGAAAGTCCTAATACTATTATTAGTAATGGATTAGTTAGTAATTTATTAAAGTTAGATAGTATTGATAAAAGAAGAGAAAATATTGTAAAAGTTAGTAAGAATGATGTTATGAGAGTTGGAAAGAAGATAAAGTTAGATACTATATTTTTCTTAGAAGGTATGGGGGATAATAATGGAGAGTAAAGATTTTAATGGATTAGATTTAACTTATTATAAAGAAGTATTAAATAATGGGTTAGAAGTTTATTTAATACCTATGAGTAATAAGAAGAATTATTATATTAATTATGCTACTAAATTTGGTAGTGATATTACTAACTTTGTACCTATTGATAAAAAAGAAGAAGTTATTGTACCAGATGGTATTGCTCATTTCTTAGAGCACAAGATGTTTGAACAAGAGAGTGGTGAAGATCCATTTACTTTCTTTAGTACTAGTGGTACTGATAGTAACGCTATGACGGATTATACTAGTACACAATATATTTGTACTGGTACTAAGAAGTTTAAAGAGAATTTAGAATACTTATTGCAATTCGTTAATAGTCCTTATTATACTGATGAAAATGTTGAAAAAGAAAAAGGTATTATTGCAGAAGAATTAAAAATGTACAATGATGTACCAGATTATAAATTAGAAATGAGACTTAGAGAATGTATATATGAGTCTAGTCCTAGAAGAGTAGATATTGGTGGAAGTGTTAATTCTATACAAGATATTACTAAAGAAGATTTATATTTATGTTATGAAAATTTTTATAATCCAAGTAATATGTTTGTACTTGTAGTTGGTAATTTTGATGTAGATGAAGCTTTGACTATTATTAAAGATAATACTGAGTTAATTGATAAAAAAGGTATTGCGAAAAGAATCGAGAGAAAAGAAAAAAAGAAAGTAAATATAGAAGAAGATACTATTTATTCAGATATTAATGTTCCTAAACTGGGTATTGGTTTAAAGATACCTAGTAATGATAAAGATAAGTTAATGACTAGTATGTATTTAAAAATGATATTTACTTGTTTCTTTGGTTCTACTTCTTTATTTAGAGATAGAGTAGATAAAATGAATTTAATTCAATCTTTTGATTATGATATAGAAAACTATGATGATATTTATACTTTATATATTATATGTAGTAGTTTAGATATTGATAGTTTATTGAGTGAGATTAAGAAAGAATTAAAGAGTAAGAAAATTAAAGAAGCAGATTTTAATAGAATTAAGAAAGTTTGGATTGCGAATGAAGTGAAAGCTTATGATGATTTATATGAAGTGGTTGATAGATCATCTAGAGATGTTATTAAATATGGTGATATTATTGATGACAGAGTAGATAAAATTAAAAATATGACATTAAAAAAATTAAATAGTACTATTAAGAGTATAGATTTTAATAATTTAAGTGTTGTAAGAATGGAAAGAAAAGAAAATTAGTCTTTTCTTTTTATATATTTATGATAAAATATATATAGTAGAGGTGGAGTTTATGGACTTTAGAATTGGTGATGACTTCGAAGAAAATGGTGGTAAGAAAAGATTAAGTGGAGACACTTTTAAGATAATAGTAATTGTTGTAGTAGCAATTATAGTTGGATTAGTTGTTTTTTTAATTACTAATGCTTTATTTGGAAAGAAACCAGATCCAGTTCCAGAAATAACTACTACAACTTTAAAGGTTACTGATAGTAAAGTTGTCGATGCTTATAAAATGGTTACTTATGGAGCAAATGGTAAGAGAAATGAATTGTTTATTAAGAATAAAGATGTTCATGCAGAAGATTTTAATGAATTACAAAAAGTTTATTATGCTATGCAGTTTGCGACTAGAAGTGATATTACTGATACATTAGAGAAGAATGATAAAGGTAAGAAAATTTTTACTATTTCTAGGAGTAAAGTTAAAACATATATGTCTAAGTTCTTTGGACCAGATTTTACTTTCCAAGAAGATAATAGTTTTAAATTGACACTTCCATTTAGTGAAGAAGATAAGAATTCTGTTACTATGAAGTATAATGCTGATAGAGATGGTTATGATATAGTGTTTGAAAAGAAAGATGAGTTTAAACCTGGTGTAGTGCAACCATTCTATGGCGAAGTAGTAGAAGCAAAAGAAACTAGTAATGGTGTACTTGAAATAAAAGAAAATATTATATTTACTAAAGTAGCTGATAAAGGATCAGATACTTACGATATTGGTATTTATAAAGACCATGGCTTAACTGATGAAGTAGAATTAATAAATGGTGTTACTAAAGCAAGTTTAAATGAAGCACCTATTAGAATTAGTAGTTATTCTGGTAGAAGTGGAGTAGTTATATATACATTTATGAAGAACGGAAGTAGTTATTACTATGTTAAAAGTGAGATAAAATAAAGCTTAGGCTTTATTTTTTTTATGTTTTATGATATAATATACGTGTTTTTGGGGGTGGAATAGTGTATAAGATGCGATTAGTAGATAATACCAAAGATGAAGAAATTATTGATTTTGAAAATCGAAGATATAAAGGTTTTGGTGTTAATCAAATAGTAAATGATATTAAGAAAAGTGCTTTTGGTAGAGTTATTAAGAGTGGTAATTCTCTTGCTTTCAATTGTTTAGATGAAGATGATAATATAATAGGTGGTATGTTAATATCTACTATGTTTGGTGATGTTTATTTAGATCGTTTATTTGTAGATTGTAAGGAAAGAGGAAAAGGTGCTGGTAAGTATATGGTTAAATACTTATTAGATAATCAAAAGTACTTTGATGATTACTTTGGTTGTGATTCTAATATATTACTTGTAGAACCAACTGATAAGACAGTTGATTTTTATAGTAACTTAGGTTTTCATCATAGTGGATATCAAATGTATAAGAGATACTAGAAATAGTGTCTTTTTTTTGATAAAATATTAATGAATTGGAGGAGTACATATGAAACAAGAAAATATTAGAAACTTTTGTATTATTGCACATATAGATCATGGTAAAAGTACTCTAGCTGATAGAATATTAGAAAAAACTGGGGCAATTGATAAAAGAGAACTAAAAGATCAAATGTTAGATTCTATGGATTTGGAGAGAGAACGTGGAATTACTATTAAGTTAAATGCTGTACAATTAACTTATAAGTTAAATAATGAAGAATATTATTTACATTTAATAGATACACCAGGTCATGTAGACTTCTCTTATGAAGTTAGTAGAAGTTTAGCTGCTTGTGAAGGAGCTTTACTTGTAGTAGATGCCGCTCAAGGAATAGAAGCTCAGACATTAGCTAATCTTTATTTAGCTCTTGATAATGATTTGGTTGTTATTCCAGTTATTAATAAAATAGATTTACCTTCAGCAGATGTAGAAGGTGTTATTAGTGAGTTAGAAAATATTGGTTTTGATAGAGAAGATATTATTAAGACTTCTGCTAAAACAGGAGAGGGAATTGAGGAATTATTAGAAGCAGTTATTAATAAAGTTCCTTATCCTAAAGGTAATAAAAAAGATAAATTAAAAGCATTAATATTCGATAGTTTATTTGATTCATATCGTGGTGTTATTACTAGTATTAGAGTAATAGATGGGGAAGTTAGTGTTGGTGATAATATTCGTATGATGGAGACTGGAGCAGTATATGATGTAGTTGGTTTATCTATAAATACTCCTAAAGAAGTAAAAGTAAATAAATTAAGTGCTGGAGAAGTTGGGTATTTATATGCATCAATTAAGAGTATTAGTGATGTACATGTAGGAGATACTATTACTTTGGATGATGATCCAGCAACTGAGAAATTATCAGGATATAAAGAAATGAAACCAATGGTTTATTCAGGATTATATCCAATAGATTCTAATAGATTTGAAGATTTAAGAGAAGCATTACAAAAATTAAAATTAAATGATGCTGCTTTAGTATTTGAACCAGAGACTTCTAAAGCACTTGGTTTTGGATTTAGATGTGGTTTTTTAGGACTTCTTCATATGGAGATTATTGAAGAGAGAATTGAGAGAGAATTTGGTATTGATTTGATTGCGACTTCTCCTTCGGTTATATATGAAGTAGAATTAACTGATGGTAGTGTTATTGAAGTAGATAGTCCAGCTAAGATGCCTAGAAGAGAAATTATTTCAAAAACATTGGAGCCTTATGTAAAAGTTAGTGTTTTTTCTCCTTCAGAATATATAGGTTCTATTATGGAGTTATGTCAAAATAAACGTGGTAGTTTTCTTGGAGTGGATTATTTAGATGAAAAGAGAGTTACAGTTAATTATGATATTCCATTATCTGAAATAGTATATGATTTCTTTGATAAATTAAAATCTTATACGAAAGGATATGCATCTTTTGATTATGAATTAATTGGTTATAGAGAAAGTAATTTAGTTAAGATGGATATTTTATTAAACGGAGAAATAGTAGATGCTTTATCAGTAATTGTACATAAAGATTTTGCATATACTAGAGGTAGAGCAGTAACTGAAAAGTTAAAAGAAATTATTCCAAGACAAATGTTTGAAGTACCAGTTCAAGCTGCGATTGGTCAACATGTAATTGCGAGAGAAACTATTAAAGCTTTAAGAAAAGATGTTTTAGCGAAATGTTATGGTGGAGATGTTACTCGTAAGAGAAAATTATTAGAGAAACAAAAAGCTGGTAAGAAAAGAATGAAACAAATAGGTAGTGTAGAAGTACCACAAGAAGCTTTCTTATCAATATTATCTTCAGGTGATAAGTAATGAGAAATGTAAAAAGTGCTTATATACATATACCTTTTTGTAATAAGATATGTTCTTATTGTGATTTTTGTAAGATATTTTATAATGAAGAGATTGTTAATAGATACTTAGATGAATTAGAAGTAGATATTAATGATTCATATCAAGGAGAAGTATTAGATACTATTTATATTGGTGGAGGAACTCCTAGTAGTTTAAATATTAAACAATTAGAGAGATTATTTACTATTATTTCTAAATTAAATAAAAGTAAGGATGTTGAATTTACTATAGAGTGTAATTTTGATGTTACTTATGAAAAGTTAGATTTATTTAAAAGAGTAGGGATTAATAGAATTAGTTTTGGACTTGAGAGTATAAATAAAAAAGTATTAAAAGTATTAGATAGAGAAGTTAATAAGAATAAGGTAATAGATATTATTAATTATTGCCATAAGATAGGTCTTAATAATATTAATGTTGATTTAATGTACGCAGTTAGAGATGAAAATATTAATGATTTACTTGATGATATTAAGTTTATTAAGTCATTAGATATTACACATGTATCTACTTATTCATTAATATTAGAAGAACATACTAGATTATATATAGATGGTTATAAATATATAGATGAAGAATTAGATAGAGAGATGTATGATTTAATATGTAGGGAATTAAGTGATTATGATCATTATGAAATTAGTAACTTTAGTAAGAGTAAGAAGTATAGCTCTAGACATAATATGACTTATTGGAAGAATTTAGAATATTATGGATTTGGACTTGGTAGTTCTGGATATGAAGGTAATGTTAGATATAATAAGACTAGGAGTATTACTAAATATTTAGAACATGACTATATGATGGATAATGGATTAGAATTATTAAAGACTAAAGATAAGATATATTATGAAGTAATTTTAAATTTAAGAACTAGTGATGGGATAAACTTAGTTGATTTTAAAAATAAATATAATAAAGAACTTAGTGATTATTATAAATATGATGATTTAATTACTGAAGGATTATTAGTTATGGATAAGGATAAGCTTTTTATTCCTAGTGATTTATGGTATATTAGTAATAGTGTTATTGTAAGATTATTAGAAGGTGAAATAAATGGATAGAGAAGAATTATTCTTAGATGAATTAGAATTGATTAGTGATGATAAATTAAGTGAATGCTTACTTAATATTATTAATATGTTACCAGATTATTGGTTAACAGAAGCAGCTTCTTCAACAGGTAAGTATCATCCAGAGTATGCACTTGGTGATGGAGGATTACTTAGACATAGTAAGGCTGCGATGAGAATTGGATATGAACTTCTTAGTAATCCATGTATTGGTGATAAATATACTAAAAGAGAAAAAGATTTAATGCTTATGAGCTTACTTGTTCATGATGGATTAAAACTTGGTATTCCACAAGAGAGATATACGAGATTTGATCATCCTATCTTAATGGGACAATTTATTATTGATAATAGAAAAGAAATTGGATTAAGTAGTGATGACGCTAAATTTATGAATGAAGTTATTAAGACACATATGGGTCCTTGGACTACTGATTATAATGGTAATGAGGTATTAGAAAAACCAAAAACTAAGTATCAAAATTTTGTTCATATGTGTGATTATTTAGCTAGTCGTAAATGCTTATTAGTACCATTTGACGAAAATAATAATATAAGTGTCTAATGATACTTTTTTTGTTGTAAGTAAAAGGTTATTTTGTTAAAATGAAAGTAGAAGAAGGTAATAGAAATGGCAAAGAGAAAGTCAAAAAAACAACTTAGAAAAGAAAAAGAACAGAGAAAAAAAGTGATTGCTTCTAGTATAAGAATAATAGTATTACTTTTATTAATTGGTTTCTCTGGTTATTTTTTAGTGAATAAATTTGTATTATCTAATAATATTAATAAAGAGACAGCTAGTTTTATTTCTTTTAGAAATACTCTAGATGGATCACAATTAGTATTTGATGAAGTAAAGGTATTAAGTGATAAAGAAGGAAAATCTTATAAAAATAAAAGTGTTTTGAAGTTTGATATAGATAATGATGGAGTAGATGGTTCTTCTTTTGATATAGTTATTACTCCAATAAATAATAAAGTGGATTTAAAATACGTTAAGTATTATTTAGTAGATAGTAATAATAAAGAAGTGGGTTTTGGTAATCTTTATATAGCTGAAGAAGCAAATGGTGGTAGAATAATTCATTCTGGAGTTTTAAATAAAAAAAGTGATCATTATAAATTAAAATTATGGATTAGTGATGAATATAAAGGTAAGGATACTATTGGTAATACTTATGAAGTTAAGATTTATTTAAAATAGAGGTGTTATTTTATGGCAGGAAAAATTATAGTTATAGAAGGAACTGACTGTAGTGGTAAAGAAACACAAAGTAAGTTATTAGAAAAAAGATTAGGATTAGAAGGATATAAAGTAAAAAGATTTGGGTTTCCTATGTATGAAACACCAACTGGAAAAATCGTAGGTGGGTGCTACTTAGGTAAACCGGAAATATGTGAGGGATTCTTTGAAGAGGGAGCTACTAATGTAGATCCAATGGTATCTTGTTTATATTATGCGGCTGATAGAAAGTATAATTATCCTAAGATAGAAGAATATTTAAAAGATGATTATTATGTAATATTAGATAGATATACTACTTCTAATTTAGCTCATCAAGGTAGTAAAATATTAGATAAAGATGAAAGATTTAATATGTATCAATGGATAGATAAATTAGAGTATTGGTTACTTAGATTACCTAAACCAGATATTACAATATTTTTACATATGCCTTATGAAAAAGCAGCGGAGTTAAAGAAGAATAGAGAGTTTTTAGATGAGCATGAAAAAAATCCTGAGCATTTAAAACATGCTGAGGATGCCTACATTGAATTATCTGAATTGTATAATTGGAGTAGGATTGAATGTGTTAAAAATGATGAAATTAGAAGTATAGAAGATATTAATGATGAAGTATTTAAAATAATAAAAGAGATTTAATAATAAATCTCTTTTTTTATAGCTTTTCTAATTTATCAAATCTTGGTTGTAATGGAGCTTGTACTTCAGCACCTTTACTCTCTATACTACCATCTGCATTTGTGGTGATGTTTGGAATAGGTGTTAGTAAAGCTTCTTTTGGTAAATCTTCTGGTTTTTTGATATCAAAAGTTTTTATCTCAGGTGGTTTATCAACAGGTGCTTCAGCTACAGGTTGTTCTGGAATGGCTTGAATAGCTGGTGTTTGTACTTCTGGAACAATAGTAGCTGGATTTGTTATTTGAGCAGCTTCAGTAGCAGGAGCTGGATTTACTTCAGTTATGGCCGGTACAACGGATTGAACAGTATTTGTAGGCTGTACTTGTTGAACATTACTTGTTTGTTCTGCAACTGCGTTTGGTGAAATAGTAATTGGTCCAGCTTGTGGCTGTGCTGTCTCTTGTGTTGGGGCCTCAGGTGTAGATTCTGGTTGAGGTGCTTGCTGTGGAGTAATTTGAGGCGGAACAACAACTACTTGTGGAGGTTCCACAGTTGTTGTAGGTGTTGTTTGAGCAATGTTTTGTGGTTGCATCTGTTCTTCAGGTGCTAACTGATCAACTGGTGTTGCGATTGCTTGTGGTTGTTCAGTTGTTTGAGTTGGTTTAGCAACTGGAGTAGGTTGTACAACTGGAGCTGCAGGTTGAGCTACAGGTTGAGGTGCTTGCTCTGGCTGTGCTTCAGGAGCTTGAACTGTAGGTATTGCAACTGTTTCAGCAGGAGCTGGTTGTTGTGGTTCTGGTTGTTCAGCTGGTGCTGCTTCTGCTGGTTGTGGTTGTCCTGCTTGGGTAGGTTGTTGTTCTGGTTGAGCTTCGCCTTGTTCTTCTCCTTCAGGGCCTTCGTTTATAGGTATAACTCCAACATTTAATTTAATTTCATTTCCTTTAGCTGATCCATCTAGTAAGTCATCACTTTCTGGCTCTTCTGGTTCAGGTTCAGGAGCATTTTCTTCGACAATTTTAACTTCTTCTTCGTAGTTATCATCATCTTCATTTTCAATTTCTATTGTACGATATACTTCTTCAAAAGAAGTTTTTCCATCTAAACATTTTATTAATGCATCTTGTAACATGGTAATAGTTTTATTACCATATACTAGTTTTGCTAACTCTTTCTTTTCTAGTTTATCATTATTTAGGGCGTTTCTGATTTCATCATCTAATTCTAGAACTTCATGAACTGCGATACGTCCTTTATATCCTTTACGACAATGATCACAACCTTTTGGATTGGCATCCCATACCATTGGAACATCTTGATGCATATATTTTTTAAATACTTTTTTCTCATATTTAGTTGTTTCTCTTTGATAACGACAATCAGGACAAAGCATTTTAGCAAGTCTTTGAGATATGATTCCAGTTAAGGCAGTTGATAATAAGTATCTTTCAACGTTCATATCTAGAAGACGTTCTACAGTCGCTAAAGCATTGTTGGTATGGATTGTTGATAAAACTAAGTGTCCAGTTATTGATGCACGTACAGCTATTTGCGCAGTTTCAGAGTCACGGATCTCTCCGATAAGAATAACGTTCGGGTCCTGACGTAAGATAGAACGTAAGGCAGCAGCGAAAGTCATTCCAATTTCAGCATTAACTTGTACTTGATTTATTCCTTCAATGTTCATTTCTATTGGGTCTTCAACAGTAATAACATTTGTTTCAGGTTTATTAAGTCCTTGTAGTATTGAATAGGTTGTAGTTGATTTACCAGAACCAGTTGCTCCTGTAGTTAGGATGATTCCATTTGGTATTCCCATCATTCTTTTTACTTTTTGTAAGTTATCTGGATGGAAACCTAGTGTATCAATACCTTGTAAACTTCTTGTATAGTCAAGGATACGAATAACTATTTTTTCTCCTTCATTTAATGGTAGAGAAGATACACGCATGTCTAAATAGGTACCACCAAAGTCTCCCTTGATCGCACCATCTTGTGGTAATCTCGATTCAGTTATGTTCATATTCGCTAAAAGTTTTAAACGTGTAGCTAAGTTTTTCTCGTAAGCTAATGGAATAAATGTATAATCTTGACAATCACCATCTATTCTAAAACGGACCATCATACCATTTTCTCTTGGATCGAAATGGATATCTGATGAACCATGTTTCGAAGCAGCAATGATAATATAGTCAGCTATTTGAGTTATAGGTGTTTTTGTGAAGTCAAATGAAACCATGAAACTTTGGACACCTTTTTGGACACGCTTGACATCAAACTGGACCATTTTCTCCATTTTTTCAACCCCAATTCCTTTTCTATTCTTTTTTTATGGTATTTTACTATAAAATATTATATAATAATTTTTAGATAATAGCAATAAAGGGGAGGCTAAAAAATGAAAAAGTTAAATAGTGGAGGCTTTGTTTTAGCGGAAACTTTAGTGGTTACGGTTTTCATAATGACAATCTTTACAATTTTATACAGCAACTTTTTTCCATTAATTGGTGAATATGAGAAAAGAGAGCATTATGATGATGTAGATAGTAAGTATAAAGTTTATTGGTTAAAGAATTTTATTCAACATCCGAGTTATACTATTAATGCTACTAAGATAGCTAATACGGGTTTTGAAGATTTTTCTACCGCAACAATTGCTGGAAATAGTGGTTTTTGTGATAAATTCCCAGCTAATACCGATCAAAAAGCTATATGCATAAATTTTTGGCAAAAGGCTGAAGTAAATAGAGTTTACATAACTAATTATAATATTACTGATTTTAAAACATCCCTTGGAGATGTAGATGGTTTTACGGATTATATTAATTATTTGCCTAATTATAAAACGCCATCTTTGAATGGTGCTCGTTATCGTGTTATTGCTGAATTTAAAATGAAAAGAGAAAGCAATGATACTTCTGATACAAAAGAAGATTATTATTATGCTTATTCAACAATCGAGGTGATTAAGCAATGAGATTAAATAATAAAGGTATGACCACTGTAGAAATACTTATGGTCTTTGTAATAATTGGTATTATTTCTATTGGATTGTTTAGTATGATTAGTACATTTAATACAAAAGAAAATGTAGAATCTGCAAAAGAAAAAGTAATGACTTATAAGAATATAGTTACTAGGGATATTGAAGGAGACATTATTAGAAGAGGCCTTTCTAGTGTATCAATAAATCCAAATCATACAACTGCTGATCCTGCGGCTACGCAATTTATAGCGGAATTGACATTTAAAGACGGACAAAAAAAACAATTAACTGTATATAGAAAAGCCAATGAAGGTTTTGATATTTCTAAAGATGCATGTGAAACTGCAAGCACTGATCAAGAAGTGTTTTATATTAAATATGGTGATGAAATATATGATTTGCCAGACTTAGGTTCTTCTAAAAATGATTGTGATCATATGACTAAAGATTTACGTATTAGTACAGTAGATATGACTAATAAGAATAATATATTCTTTTTAAAAGTAGTATTCTATCATCCTGATTTATCTACAAGATATTATTTAAATATTATTACACCAATTAATTATGGTGATATTACTACTTCTTATACAGATAATCAATTTGTAGATTCTATTATTAAACTTAATGCTACTAGTTCTAAGAATGGATCTATTCAATCAAAAGAGAATGGATTGGGAGTAAGTAGAAATGGAACTATTGGTACTCTTACATTAGAAGAAAAAGTAACAGAAGGATCTATTGGAATTTCAAGTGATACTGGAATTGTTTGTACTTATACACAAGGTGATGGATCGCCAATTGATGCTAGTAAGGTGACTAAAGTAGAAACTAAGAATGGTACTAAAGTAAAAAAATTAGAATTAAAATCTAATATTGAACCTAGTGAAGCTATTGCTATTCATGTTCATTGTAGTGCTACTATAGTAGGCTTGGATGGTGTTACTAAAACCGATTCATATGATGGCTATATTGGAAATGGATGGCAAGAAGGTGAAAAATATCCTACGAATGTCTGGGCAAGTCACATTGGAGGACTATGGTACTTTTGGGCAAAAGGAGAAAGAGTTACCGGAGAACAATCATTATATTGGTTTCATGGTGGAGTTCCAGCTGGCAGATGGGCAAGATATTATTTCTTTACAGGTAATGAAAACTGGCTTCGTTACCAAGATGCTGCTTATGCATATAAAAAGTATGCTATGGCATTAGGTTGGTATAAGAAAGCTGATGGAAAATGGTATTATTATGTAGATGGAAGGTATACTGGACTTGGTAATAGGCCAGCTGATAAATTTGCTGGTGAATTAATTGGAAGTGGTCAATTTAAACTTCATAATCCTAATATTGATAGTCCGGGGGTATCATTTACTTTTGATGAAAATGGAAAGTGCATAGCTGGAAGTGGCTGTTGATGTAAAGAAGTCTTATAAAGGCTTCTTTTTATATTTAGGAATATGCTATAATTAGATAGGTGATTTAATGAAAAAAGTATTAAAGGCTATTAAAGATTTTATCTTTGATGATTTATTATTTTTAATAGTTCTATTAATTATATATTTAATACTTACTTGGCCAGTTAATTATTATATTACTGTAGGTGGCGGAGTAAGTGATATATCTAGTAGAATTAATGTAGAAGATAGTAATAAAATTAAAGGTAGTTATAATATAAGTTATGTTACAGAACTCAAAGGAACAGTGACAACGTATTTATTAAGTTATTTATTTAGTGATTGGCGAAGAGTAAATGCTGATTTATATAAGTATGATGCTAATGAATCAATATCTGATATTGATTTTAGAAGTGATTTAGATCTTAGTGTAGCGAATGGTACGGCTACTAGATGGGCATATACTTTGGCTAATAAAGAGTATAAAGAAATAAGTAGTAAAATATTTATAACTGGTACTTTTACTGATACTCCTAATCCATTAAAGATAAAAGATGAAATTTTATCTATAAATGGTAGAACATTTAGTGACGTTGAAGATTATAGAAAATATATGCAAGGATTAAATACTAATCAAGAATTAATAGTAAAAGTAAAAAGAGATGGAAAAGAAAAAGAATTAAAGTGTAAATTATATGAGGAAGATGGTAGAAAGATACTTGGAGTAATATTAGGAGTAGAAAAGAAGTATAAGACTAATCCTAAAGTAAAAATAAAATTTAATAAGAGTGAATCAGGACCAAGTGGTGGATTAATTACTACTTTATATATGTATGATGCTTTAACAAAGAAAGATTTAACTAAAGGTTTAAAGATTGCTGGTACTGGTACTATTGAAGAAGATGGTACTATTGGTGCTATTGGAGGAGTTAAATACAAATTAATAGGTGCAATAAAAGATAAATGTGATGTATTCTTAGTACCTAGTGGAAAAGATTATGATGAGTGTAGGGAATATTTAAAGAAACATAAGAGTAATATTAAATTAATCGAAGTTAAAACAATACAAGGTGCAATAGAAAGTTTAGGTGGGTTAAAATGAGAATAGGTGTAGATTTAGATGATACATTATGTAAGACTAAGGAAAAGGTTGAAGAAAAATTAAAAGAATATTGTGATGAGAAGAAATTAAATATTCATGAAATATATTCTAATGAAATTGAAATGGAAGAATTCTATGATGAAAGATTAGAGGAAATATATCGTGAAGTTGATGTGAAAAGGTATGCTATAGATGTACTTAGAAGGTTGAAGAATAAAGGCAATATTATATATATTATTACGGCACGTGGTGTTAAATTCAAAACAGATTTTGATTTTTATAAAGTTACTTTAGAATGGTTGGGTGCTCATGGTATTGAAGTAGATGGTATAATTACTTCTTGTTATGGTGAAAACAAAGTAGAAGTTTGTAAAAGAGAAAAAATGGATATTATGATTGAGAGTGATCCATATAATTACAAGTTATTAACAACTAGTGGAATTACATGTTTACTATTTGATGATAGGGATGTAGTTTCATTAGGAAAACATGATTTTAATAATTGGATTAGTATTGAAAAATACATTGAAAAGTATAGAAAAGGCAATTAAGTCTTTTCTTTTTTTTAACAAGTGTTGTATAATTTTGATAGGAGATGATTATATGGCAAAAGTAGAAATACCTAAATATAGTTTAGGTGAAGAAATATTTAATGCAGTTAGTCATGGGGTTGGAGGGTTATTATCGATTGCGGCAATAGTCTTATTAATTATAAAAAGTAGTACTCCTATTGGTGTAATAACTAGTATTGTTTATGGATTTATTATGTTAGTTTTATATACAATTTCTTGTATTTATCATTCGTTAAGTCCTAGAGTAGTAGGTAAAAAAGTATTAAGAGTAATAGATCATTGTAATGTGTTATTGATGGTTGCTGGTACATATACGCCAATTAGTTTATCATTGATTGGAGGAGTACTTGGATGGAGTACATTTGGTATAGTATGGGGAATAACAGTTTTAAGTGTAGTATTTACAGCGATAAACGTAGATAAATTTTCGGTATTAATGGTTTTATGTAATCTTTTACTTGGATGGTGTGGTATAATGTTACTTGGGCCAATTATGGAAGCTTGTCCGATGAAAGGTGTATGGTTTTTAATAACTGGTGGAATTATTTATACTATTGGAGCTATATTATATGCTTGTGGTAAAAAGATTCCATACATGCATTCTGTATTTCATTTGTTTGTTTTAGGTGGCTCAATATTTCATTTTTTCTTTATATTTTTATATTGTATTTAGGAGGTTGTTATGGAAAAGATGCCAGAAGCAATGGGGTTTATTAAGAATAATAATTACAGTTTGATAGAAATAGATAAAGAACATATAGTTTGTGAAGCTAAAATTACTGAAACAAGTCTTAATGCATATGGAATATGTCATGGTGGCTTTATATTTGGATTATGTGATACTGCTGCTGGAGTATTAGCATATAGTCTTAATAAAAAAAGTTATACTACAAATTCAACTATTAATTATTTAAAACCATGTGTTGGTAATAAAATAATATGTCATTGTAGTATAATTAGAGATGGTAAAAAAATAGGTGTTTATGAAGCAAAAGTATTTAATGAAGAAGACGAATTATGTGCAATTTCAACTGTAAACTTTATTTATAATTAGTAGTTTAATACTACTTTTTTTGTTATAATTAAAATGGTGATGATATGAAAAAGTATATTATATTATTAATTGTATTATGTGCTTTTATTAATGTAAGAGCAGAGAAGTATGGTCTATATCAATTAATACCTGCTAATACAGATGCTACTGTAGAAACAGAAAATTTTTTATATGAAAATTTCTATTATAATGATAATGCTTTACAAGCAGAAAAATTACAAAGTAATCATGTTATTTTTTCAATGATTAAGAATCTTACTAAAGAAGAAAGACCAATAACAATATCTATTGGAGTATTTGATAAAGATAAAAAGAATATAGGTATTGTAAACTTTTGTAGTACTAATGAAAAATATAGTTTATTAGATACTACTATTAAACCAGATCAAGAGATGAATTATGCTGTTGGCATATTAAAGAAACATATGATAACTGGTAAGAGCGTTTCTGATGTCAAATATATTGCGATATTAGGTGATAATATTGATTGTAAGATGGCTGGTACTACAGAAGGTGCTGGTAAAACAGTCGAAGAGATGGAAAAAACTAAAGATGATTTTTATGTCAGTCCTAATACTATGATATTTGTCTATATAGTAGGAGGAGTGATTGGTTTAGGTGTAGTTTTATTTGTTCTTAAGTTTTTACTTACAGGTGGTAAATCTAGAGAAGATATGATTAGAGCTCAATATGGAGTAAGAAAAAATGATAATGTTCCTAATATTAATATCAATACAAATACAAATACTCCTAATGATAATAGTATTCCTAATAATATCAATAATAGTATAAATACTAATGTTCAAAATACTGTACCAAATAATGATGTTAATAGTAATCAGGAAGTTGTTGATCATAATCCAGCTAATAATAATCCAAATGATAATCATGGAGATGATTTATTCAATATGTATAAGTAGTAGAAATACTACTTTTTTTTCACATAATTTCCCATTAAACAAGAGTTTTAATATGATATAATAATCTTGGTGATGTCAATGTATACAATATGTTTAGTTGAAGATGAAAAAGATTTGTGTAATATAGTAAAACTATATTTAGAGAAAGCTGGATATGAAGTAATTACATTTGATGAAGGAAGAAAAGCACTAGAATATATTGATAAGAAAGTAGATTTATGGATACTTGATATTATGCTTAAAGACGATATATCTGGCTATGACATTATAAAAGCTATTAGAGAAAAGAATGGTGATGTACCAGTTATATTTACTAGTGCTAGAGATCAAGATTTAGATAAGATACTTGGATTGGAACTTGGTAGTGATGATTATATTACTAAGCCATATTCATCTAAAGAATTAGTATTAAGAGTAAATAATATGATAAAAAGAGTATATAAAAACAGTAATAATAATTATATTATTTATGATGATTATAAAGTAGATAATGAAAAGAGATTAGTTTTCTTAAAAGATAAAGAAATAAAACTAACTACTTTAGAGTTTGATTTATTAATATTATTTTTAAAGAATAAAGATAAAGGATTTTCTAGAGAAGAAATTTTAAATTTAGTTTGGGGGAATGACTACTTTGGTAGTGATAGAGTAGTTGATGATTTAGTTAGAAGATTAAGAAAAAAGATGCCTAAATTAAATTTATGTGCTATCTATGGATTTGGGTATAGATTATCATGAGTAGTAAAAAGAATAGATTAAGTAGGCAACTATTATTTATTGTTGGGATAGCTTTTTTAATACTCTTTTTGGCTTTAGGAGTAGTACTTCCTAAAATGATTATTCCAGTAGTAGAATCTAGTTTATATAGTCATTTATCTGAACCGTTAAAGATGGTAGATAGAGATATGGATAATAAACTATTAAATACAGAAGTAGCTTATTTATATGTTTTTGAAGATAATAGTGTTGTTGCAAGTAGTAATTTGAATCAAGTTATTAAGACTAATGATATTAGTAAGATTATTAATAATATGAGAGAACAACATGGTAAATTTATTTATAAAAATAAAACTTATTACTATTATTCTATGGAGATTAATGGTATTACTAAAATAGCTTTAAGTAATGATGCTTATATCAATAGAGTTAAAGCAAATATACTAGGTACAATATTTCCAATTATGTTTATTACATTTGCTTTAATTGGTTTAGCACTAGTATTATGGAGTTATTTATTAGTTAAGAAAATAGGTAAATTAAAGAATAAAATAGATAATATTGATAATACTGAATATAATCATCATATTGATTTTAAAGTAGATGATGAAATTAGAAGTTTGTATTTAGCTATTGAGGATATGCGAATAGGTTTGATTAATCAAGAGAAGTTTAGAAATCAAATGTATCAAAATATATCACATGATTTTAAGACTCCGTTATCGGTTATTAAATCATATATAGAAGCTGTTGAAGATGAGGTAGAAGAACCAAGAGAAGCACTTACAGTTATTAAAGAACAAACTGATAAATTAGATCAAAAAGTACATTCTTTATTATATTTAAATAAATTAGATTATTTAAAAGATAGTAAAGTAGATGTAGTAGATGTTGATATGATAAGTATTATTAATAGTGAGGTTGAGAAGTTTAAGTTTCAAAGAAAAGATGTTAATTTTAAAGTAGATATTGATAAGAAAAGTAAGTTTGTTGGTACTGTAGATGCTTGGGAAACAATACTAGATAATATATTAAGTAACTTTATGAGATACGCTAAAAGTGAGATTAAAATTACTTGTAGAACTAATAGAATCGTTTTATATAATGATGGAGATAAAATAGATGAAGATTTACTTGAAGGTATTTTTACTCCATTCAGAAAAGGTATTAAAGGACAGTTTGGATTGGGACTTAATATTGTTAAAAAGACTTTAAATATGATGGATTATGATATTCTTATTAAGAATGAAAGACGTGGAGTATCATTTATAATTAGTAAAGGGACTCGTTAAAGTCCTTTTTTTGTGTAAATTTACATTATATTTACATATAATTATTTAATTTAAATAATTGTTTTTATATAATTATTATAGAAGGTAATAATAGTGAGAGTATAAAGATACTAGGTTATTTTTAATTATATAAATAATAAAAAAGAAAGGTTGCTAGTTAATAGCTTTCCTTTTTGTAGGAGATGATATTATGGCAAAGATGATGAAAAATAATTATTTTAAGATATGTGTTAATGCTATACTGCTAACTGTTGGTGCTTTAATAGCGGCAATTGCATTAGAAGTGTTTTTGATACCTAATACTATATTAGATGGTGGAGTAACAGGTATTTCAATTATTATTTCTAAATGCAGTAATATACCACTTAGTTTGTTAGTATTATTTTTAAATATTCCCTTTATATATGTTGGATATAAGAATCTTGGTAAAAGATTTTTAGGTAGAGCAGTATATTCTATGGTAGTATTTTCAATATTTTTGCATTTGTTTGAAAGTGCTGATGCTTTTACTGAAGAAATATTACTAGCGACTGTGTTTGGAGGAGTAATATTAGGTGCTGGTGTTGGTTTGGTTATTAGATTTGGTGGATGTGTAGATGGTACGGAATCTGTTGCGATAGTAATTAGTAAGAAGACTAATCTTAGTGTTGGACAAGTAGTATTAATATTCAACTTATTTATTTATACTATTGCTGGATTTATGTTTGGGTTTGATAGAGCAATGTATTCTCTTCTTACATATTTTATTACATTTAAAGTAATAGATTTAGTAAGTGAAGGATTAGAACAAGCTAAAGCAGCAATGATTATTACAGAAAAAGGATCAGATTTATCTAAAGAAATATATAGAAAACTAGGTAGAACAACTACACAAATAAAAGGTAAAGGACTAATAAGTGGAGACAAAGAAGTGTTATATTGTGTTCTTACTAGAATAGAAGTATATGAACTTAGAAAGATAGTAGAAGATATGGATAATAGTGCTTTTGTATCGATAAGTGATGTTACTGATATAATAGGTACACATATTAAATCTACTAATAAGATTAGAAAAATAAAGAATTAGTAAAATAATTCTTTTTTTTTATTGACTTTTACTTCTGTTATTAATATAATGTTAATAACAAGTAGAACTTGTATTATTTTTAATATATGATATTAATAAAATGTTAAAAAGAGAAAGTGTTTTATTTTTATTAAGTCTATATTATAATTAAATAGGAGGATATATGAATATGATAAAAAGAAACCTTGATGTAGATTGTCAGGAGTTAGTAATTGTCATTGATATGGTTAATGGTTTTTGTAAGGAAGGGTCTCTTGCTTCACCATCTGTAATGAGAATTGTACCAAGACAATTAGAAGTATTAAAAGAATGTAAAGATAAAGGAAGTCAAATAATTTTTATTAGAGATAGTCATAATAAAGATGCTGTTGAGTTTAAGACTTTTGGAAAACATTGTATTGAAAATACTAAAGAAACAGAAGTAATAGATGAGCTTAGTGAGTTTAATGACTGTGAGTATTTAAAGAATAGTACTAATTTTGTTTTTGCTGATGGATTTATTGATGATATAGAGAAATTAAAGAAACTTAAAAAAGTATTATTAATGGGTGTTCTTAGTGATATTTGTGTTAAGAATGGAGGAATCTCTCTTAGAACTTATTTTGATCAGAATAATAGAGATATAGAAATAGGTGTTTTAGAAGATTGTTGTGATACATTTAATGGTGATGGACATTCTTCTAATATTATAAATGAAAAAAGTTTTAGTGATATGGAAGCTAATGGAATAGTAAGAATAAAGAGGCGATAATTATGAAAAAAGAACTGTGTGTTGATTTATATGAATTAACAATGGGTCAAACTTACTTTGATAATGGTGAGATAGAAGATAAAGCATGTTTCGATGTGTTTTTTAGAACTAATCCATTTAAAGGTAATTATACTGTAAGTGGTGGATTAGATGAAATAATTGAGTTTATTAAGGACTTAAAGTTTGATAAAGAAGATATTGAGTATTTAAGAAGTTTAAATTTATTTAGTGAAGATTATTTAAAATATCTTTCTAAGTTTAAGTTTAGTGGTGATATATACAGTGTAGAAGATGGTACTGTTATATTTCCTAATGAACCTATTATTACAGTAGTTGCGCCTAAGATTGAGGCTCAAATACTAGAGACAACACTTCTTACTTTATTTAATTATGGTTCTTTAATTACTACTAAAGCAGCTAGATTAGTAGAAGCTAGTGGTAATCGTCCAATCATGGAATTTGGTACTCGTAGAAGTCGTGGAATGGATGCTGCAGTTGAAGCCGCTAAATACGCTGTAGTTGGTGGTTTTAGTGGAACTAGTAATGTTGAAGCTGCTCGTAAGTTTAATCTTATTCCAATGGGTACTATGGCTCATTCATTAATCCAAAACTATGAAGATGAAAAAATGGCTTTCTTAAAGTACGCTAAAAGTAATCCAAATAATTGTCTATTCTTAGTAGATACTTATGATACGCTACGTAGTGGTGTACCTAATGCTATATGGGTTGCGGACAATTATTTGAAGCCTAATGGTTTAGAGTTTAAAGGAATTAGAATAGATAGTGGTGATTTAGCTTATTTATCTAAAGAAGCTAGAAAATTACTTGATGCAGCTGGTTATACGGATGCTAAAATATGTTTATCTAATGGATTAGATGAAGATACGATAATAAGTTTAGAGAGACAAGGAGCTTGTTTTGATAGTATTGGTCTTGGTGATAATATTAGCGCTATTAACGATAGAGTTAATGGTGTTTATAAGTTAAGTGCTGTAGAAGAAGATAAGAAATTATATCCAAGAATTAAAGTTAGTAATGATCAAGTAAAGACTATTAATCCAGGCTATAAAAAAGTATATAGATTCTATGATAAAGACACTGGATATGCATTAGGAGATTTAATAGCTTTAGCTTATGAAAAAATAAATAAAAATAAATATACATTAATTAGTCCATTAGAAGAATGGAAACAAAAAGAATTAACTAATTATGAAGTAGTAGAATTACAAAAACAAATATTTGATGATGGTAAATTAGTTTATAAAAAACCAAGTATTAAGGAAAGACAAAATAGAGTTAAGATGGAGATGAAGAGTCTTTATCCAGAAATTAAGAGATTAGAAAATCCACAAGAATACTTTGTCGATTTATCTATGCCATTATTAAAATTAAAGAAAGAGATGTTAAAAGAACATACTTATCAAAATATAAAAGATAAATATTTAGAAAAGTAGGTGTATTATGTTTAATGCAGAATTAGAAGTAGAAAAGATTATTACTTTTATTAGAGATTATTTTAATGAGAATAATTTGGGTGGAGTAGTAATAGGTATTAGTGGTGGCAAAGATAGTGCTGTTAGTGCTGGATTATTTTGTAAAGCACTTGGTAGTGATAAAGTAATAGGTGTTACTATGCCATGTCATTCTAAAGAAGAAGATCGAGAAGATGCTATTTTAGTAGCAAATAAATATGGTTTTAAATTAATTAATATGGATCTTACTAGTACTTTTGATTCTTTAGTTAATGAAGCACATAAATTAGATGATTTTGTAGAGAGTGAAGATAGTAATATTAATCTTAAACCAAGACTTAGAATGAGTACTTTATATTATGTAGCTCAAATGTATAGTAAACTATATAATAATATTTATATAGTTAGTGGTAATGGTAATAAGAGTGAAGAATATGTGGGATACTTTACTAAAGGAGGAGACTCAGTTAGTGATATTAAATTATTAAGTGATTTCTTTGTAGATGAAGTAATTGAAATAGGAAAAGTAATAGATGTACCAGATAAAGTATTATATAAGACTCCAAGTGATGGACTAAGTAATTTATCAGATGAAGATAAATTAGGATTTACTTATTCAGATGTAAAAAAAGTAGTACTTGGAGAATATGTAGAGGAGAATATTAAAGATATGATTGAAAGAAAACATAAGGCTAATAGTCATAAATTTAATATTCCTAGTTATAAAAGATGAGATTAGGTATATATGTAGGTAGCTTTGATCCGGTACATGATGGTCATTATTTTGTATGTAGATATTTAATAGATAATGATTATATTGATAAAGTATTAGTTATTCCTACTAATAATTATTGGGATAAAAGAATAAATGCTTCTTTAGAAGATAGAATTAATATGTTAAAGTATTATGAAGAAAAAGATATAGAAATAGATACTAAACATAATAATTATCAATTTACTTATCAGATATTTGAAGAATTGGAAAAAGAAGTTAACGATGAATTATTTTTAATTATTGGTAGTGATAATTTAGATAGATTCTTTTCTTGGAGAGAAGTAGATAAAATACTAAAACATAAAGTTATAGTTGTTAATCGTGGTGATAAGATTAATAATAATGATGAGAGGTTTATTATTATTAATGATTTTCCATATATTGATATTTCTTCGACAGAGATTAGAAATGGTAGAAGAGAATTTATGAAAAAAGAAGTAATTGATTATATAGAGAAAAATAATTTATATAGGAAGTGATTATATGCATATTATTATTGCTGGATGTGCTAGAAGTGGTAAGACTACTTTATGTAAAAAAACTAGAGAATTAGGATTTGTTCATTATAAAATGGATTCAGTAAAACGAGGGGTATGTAGACATTTTAATATTAAGACTAAACTTTGGACTGATTTTTCAGATGGAGTTAGGGATATAATTGAACAAATAATATTAGATGAGTATGAAGATAATATTTTATTTGATACGCCACATCTTAGTGTAGAAGATGCAGATTACTTAAGAGTTAAATATAATGTCTTAGTAGTATATATGGGATATACTGAAATGAAATATGAAGATTTTAAGAAGTTTATTGCTACTTATGATAATGATACTTGGTGTATGAAATTAGATGAGGAAGAATTAAGAGACTTATTTGATGGTTGTGTTAAATTTAGTATTGAAAATAAAACTAAGATTAGTAATATATCTGAGATCAAATACTTTGATATAAGTAGTAATCCAGAAGAGACTATAAATAAGGCATTTAATTATATTAGAGAGTGTGTTGATAATGGATTTTAAAAATATAGTAAAAAGACTAACTAAAGATAAACTTACTATTTCGACAATGGAAAGTTGTACTGGAGGTGCAGTAGTATCTAGTATTACTGATATTGAAGGAGCTAGTGATGTAGTTCATTTTAGTGCAGTTACATATAGTAATGAAGCTAAGATAAAGATGGGAGTTAGTAAAAAAATAATCGATGAGTTTAGTGTTTACAGTATGGAAGTTGCTGAAGAGATGAGTAGATCTATTAGTGATTATGCAAAGAGCGATATTGGTATTGGAATAACTGGTAAATTAAATAGAGTAGATAAAAATAATCCATATGGTTCTGATAATATTGTATTTATAAGTATTTATGATAAAAGAATAAATAAGAATTATAACTACTTAGTAGAAGCTACTTTAAGTAGTAGACACGATAATAAACAATTAGTAATAGATAAGATTATTGAAGGATTAGATAAAATTATCTAATCTTTTGTGTTATAATATGTTGTGAGGTGTAATTATGAATTATAATAGTTTAGATGAATTCTTAAAAGATTATAATCCTGAAGATTATGAAAGATTAAGTATGACTACTGATATATTGATACTTAGTGTTAGTGATATTGATAGTAGTAATTATAGAAAAACTAGTAAGAAAGTTATGAGTATTTTATTAGTTAAAAGAGATGAGTATCCTTATAAAGATATGTGGTGTTTACCTGGTGGTTTTATAGATCCATCTTCTGAGACTCTAGAAGATGCTGCTAAAAGGATATTAAAAAGAGAAACTAATTTATCAGATATTTATTTAGAGCAATTATATACTTTTGATGGTATTAAGAGAGATCCTAGAATGAGAGTAATTAGTTGTTCATATGTAGCATTAGTAGACAAAAAGAAATTAAAAGAAAATGTTATTAATGCTAGTTGGTTCGATATTATGGATATTGAAGAAAAAGACAATATTGTTAGTATTACTGTAAGTAATGGAGAGGATACTTTTACTTTTAGTATTAAGAAGACTTTAAGAGATAATAGTACTGATAGATATACTTTTAGTACTTATAAAAATGATAGTTTAGCTTTTGATCATGACTTAGTTATTTTATCTGGACTAGAGAGAATTAGAAATAAGATTAATTATACTGATATTGTGTTTAATATGATGGGGGAATATTTTACTTTAGGAGAATTACAACAAGTATATGAAGTAATATTAGGTAAAAAATTACTTGATCCAGCTTTTAGAAGAATTATAGCTGATAAAGTTGAGAAAACTGATAAAATGAAGACTGGAGAGGGACATAGACCATCACGTTTATTTAGATATAGAAAAAGGTGATAGTATGAAAAATGAAGTAGTTGGATATAAATGTTTTAACAAAGATCATACAAATAGATATGGTATGGAATTTGTTGTAGGTAGAACATATACTTCAGCTTCTTCAGATGTTTCTTTTGGTAATAATAACAAAAGTGGATACCATATGTGTAAGAATTTGGAAGATACTTTTAGATATTTTCCAGCAGATTCAGAAGAGATTAGTGTTGCTCGTGTTAGAGGCAGTGGTAATATTATTACTAGAGATGATGAATATAATGGATTTTATGATATGTATTCAGTAGAAAGACTCCATATAGATAAATTCTTAACTAGAGAAGAAATAATTAATTATTTTTTAGATAAAGATATTACTAGAGTATGTAGATTTATACAATTATTTAAACTAACTAATGAAGAAATTAATTTATATATGAATGCTTTTAGTTCTAGTGAAACAGTAATTAATTATATAATGTATTATCAATTAGGAGACAAAGATATCTTTAATAAATCTTATAAAGGTGATAAACAGATATTTGAAAAAACATATAAAAAGGAGTATTAATATGCATAGAAAAATTGGTGTATTTGATTCTGGTATTGGTGGACTTAGTATTTTAAAAGTAATGAAAGAAGTTATGCCAAAAGAGAATTATATATATTATGCCGATAGTAAAAATTGTCCATATGGTAATAAAAGTATTGATGAATTAATAGATATAACTAGTAATATAGTAGATTATTTACTTTCTAATGATGTAAAAATAATAGTAATAGCATGTAATACTGCTACTACTAAGTGTATGAAAGTATTAAGAGAAAAATATAAGGATGTTATATTTGTTGGAACTGTTCCAGCTATTAAAGTAGCAAGTGATAATAATTATAAGAGAACTTTAGTAATGGCTACACCTGGTACTATTAGTAGTGAGCGAACTATGGAATTAGTTAGGGATAATAAAAAAGAAGATCAAGAAATATATTTAGTATCTTGTAATGGACTTGCTGAAGCTATTGAGAATAATAGGGAAGAAGAAATAGATAAGATACTTAATAATATATATTTAGAATATAAAGATAAAAATATTGATTCAGTTGTACTTGGATGTACACATTATCCATTTATTAAAGAAAAAATAAAAAAATATTTTGATGTAGATTTATTAGATGGTGGTTTAGGAGTAAGTAATGAAGTTAAGAGACAATTGGAATCACGTAATCTATTAAATGATTCAGGTATAGGAGAAGTATTAATGGTTAATTCTAAAGAGTTGTAGAATTAACTTTTTTTTGGTATACTTTTTTTGGTGATTAGATGGACACGATAACATATTCAATATTTAAACCATTAGTTTGGATTTTAGTAAAAGTATTATACAGACCTACAGTAATAGGTAAAGAAAACATTCCAAAAGAAGGGGCTTATGTACTAGCTGGTAATCATACTAAATGGATAGATCCACCAACTTTAGTGGCTTTAAATAAGAAACAAGTACATTTTCTTGCGAAAGAAGAAATGTGGCATAATATATGTCTTATTGTTGTTAAAGCGATGGGATGTATTCCAGTAAATAGGAAAATACATGATCATGATGCACTAGAAGCAGCTTATAAATGCTTGAATAGTGGTAGTAGTATAGGTATTTTTCCTGAAGGTACAATTAATAGAACAGATAAATTAACTATGCCTTTTAAAATAGGGGCAGTTAAGATGGCTAATAAGTGTAATGTTCCATTAGTACCATTTGTAATAACTGGTAAATATAAATTATTTAGAAAAGGTATAACTATTGAATTTTTAAAACCTAGAAAAATAGGTGATGATATAGATAAAGAAAATAAAAAACTTGAAAAAGATATAGCTAAAAAGATAAAGGAGAGTATGAGTAATGGCAAGTAATAAGATGGTAATGTATCGTATTTTTAGAACTGTACTTGGTCCAATATATAGATTTTGGTATCGTCCGACAGTTATTGGTAAGGAAAATATTCCTGAAGAAGGTAATTTCTTAATAGTTGGTAATCATGTGCATATCATGGATCAATGTAATATTATAGGAGCAACTAAAAGAAGAATTCATTATATGGCTAAAAAAGAGTATTTTGATCCTAAATATAAAGAAGGTAAGTTTCCTTGGTTCTTTAGAAGTGCTGGATGTATTCCGGTTGATAGAGCAAAAAAAGATCATGAAGCAGTAGATGCCGCTATGGATGTGTTACGTGAAGGACACGCTATTGGTTTGTTTCCAGAAGGTACACGTAATGGTTTAAAAGAAGCAAGAGCTAAAGAGATATTTGATCAATATATAAAAGATGGTGAATTTGAAGAATTCTATAAAATAGTTAAAAAGAGTAAAACTAGTTTTGTAGATTATTTAGAAGAGTTATATAAGAGTAAGAAAATTACTAAGAAAGAATTCTTAACTAATTTAGGTAATTGTGATAGATTCTTACATGAATTGATTGATAAGAAAGTAATTAAAGAAAAAGATTATTATGATCATTTATTTTTAGATTTTAAATTTGGAGCAGTTAGTATGGCTAATAAGACAGACAGTTATCTTGTACCATACGCTATTACTGGAGATTATAAATTTAGAAGTAAGAATTTAGTAGTTAGAATTGGAAAACCATTTAAAGCTAATGATGACTTAGGTAAAGCTAATGAAAAATTAAGAAAAGAAATTACTAATCTTTACAAAGAGAATATTAAAAATAGTAAATAGATGTGTCAAATTAAACAAAGTTGCTTAGCAACTTTTTTTAATTATGTTATGATAAAGATGGTGATATAAATGGTAAAAAAAGTAGTAAAAGATGAATTCTCTTCATTAGATATATATAATTTATATAGAAGTGTTAGAGAAATATTACATCCTTCTATTAGTAAGAGAAATATAAGTAATTATCGTATTGTTTTAAATGAAGATGTATTACCTGTTAGAGTTTTTTATCCTAAAAAGGTAAGCAGCTTAGATAAAGTTCTTTTTTTTATCCATGGAGATGGTATAGTATCTGAATGTAGTGGAATATATGGAGATATTTGTAGTGACTTAGCTGTTAAGTTAAATAGAATAATTATTGCGATAGATTATGATCAAATAATTAGAGATAAATATCCTAAAGTTTATAATAGAATATATGAGACAGTTAAATTTATTTATAATGAATTAGTAAGATGTAATATAAAAGAGAGAAATATTGCGATATGTGGTGATTCTACTGGAGGACATGTAGCTTTATATGTAGAGAGATTAGGATTAAAGAAAAAGGAATTACATTTTAATAAATGTGTATTATTCTATCCAATAGTTAGTTTAGAGTATTTTGGTAAGACTAAATATAATTCGATAATCGAAAACAGTAAGCATGATTTATTATTAATAGAACATTTAAAGAATTATTATAAAAAGATTATTGATAAAGATAGATTAGATGATGTAATGTTATATCCACTTAGAATGAGAAGTTTTAAGAGTTTTAGTAAATTATTAATATTTACTAGTAATTCAGATCCTTTAAAGGATGAGGCTTTTGAATTATATAGTAAAGGTAAAGATAATAATAAGTGGTTTTATCATGAGTTTACTTTTGGAACACATGGTTTTCTAAAAAGTAGAGATGAAGAACTAAAAAAAGATATGTATAATAGATTATTAGACTTTTTAGATGCACAATAGTGCATTTTTTTTGATTGTTTGTTATAATTAAGAAGGTGATACTATGGAAAAGAAAAGAACTAAAAAAGAGATTGTTAAATTATTATT
>JAEEGL012654708.1_pt1 | contig 36785 bp, 23 predicted proteins | sample 9134231 | NCBI WGS metagenome assembly JAEEGL01 (sample SAMN16246548, study PRJNA631951) | gut metagenome | biome: gut microbiome; feature: rumen; material: fiber-attached | host: Bos | place: Iran: Karaj | collected 2018-10 | reverse complement strand
TGTCTTGTTGGAGAACTTCTCGGGATAGATTCCGTACCAGTCCTTGAGAGTCTCGTTCTTGAGGATGTCGGTGTGGAGGGCAGCAACGCCGTTTACGGAGTGAGAACCGTAGATAGCGAGCCATGCCATGTGGATCTTGCCGTCTGCCAAAGGAGACATACGGTCGATGATCTCTGAATAGAGGCCAGCCTCGTACATCTGGGCACGGAACTGGTTGTTGATGCCCTCGATGATCTCGAAGATACGGGGGAAGAGGAAACGGAAGATGGAGATGTCCCACTTCTCGAGAGCCTCAGCCATGATCGTGTGGTTGGTGTAAGCAAATGTTGCTTTTACGATCTCCCAAGCCTCTGTCCACTCGATGCCGTTCTCATCGACCAAAAGTCTCATGAGCTCGGGGATCGCGACTACCGGGTGGGTGTCGTTGAGCTGGATGGAGTTGTACTTGGCGAAATCGTGCAGATCGTCGCCATGATACTTCTTATAACGGTAGATGATGTCCTGGAGTGAAGCAGAAACGAAGAAGTACTGCTGTCTTACACGGAGGACCTTTCCGTCGTATGAAGTGTCGTTAGGATAGAGAACTCTCCAGATGTCCTGGACACGGTTCCTCTCGATTACGGCGTCATCGAAACGCTGTGAATTGAAGAGATTGAAGTCGAAGTCCTGTGCAGGCTCAGCCTTCCAGAGTCTGAGAAGGTTGACGTTCTTCGTGCCGTAACCTGTGATAGGCAGGTCGCAGGGGATAGCCCAGACGTCGATGTCCTGATAGTGGACTTTTACCTTGCGGTCGTATCTGGGGAGGATGAACGGATAGCCGTGCTCCATCCAGGAATCAGGATATTCGTGCTGGAAGCCGTTCTCGATAGCCTGTCTGAAGAGGCCGTAACGGTAAAGGATGCCGTAGCCCGTGACAGGGAGGTTGAGGGTTGCGCATGAATCAAGGAAGCATGCTGCAAGACGTCCCAAGCCGCCGTTTCCGAGCGCCGGGTCAGTCTCTTCCTCAAGAATGTCGGTGATATCAAGGCCGAAGGAAGCGAGGGCGTCCTTTGCCTGATCATATATGCCTAAGTTTACGAGGTTGTTGAGCATTGAACGGCCTTCAAGGAACTCGGCGGAGAAATAGTGCGCCTGTCTGCCCTTGTTGTACTTCTGTCTTGTAGCGATCCAATTCTCGGAAATAAGCTCTACGATCGACTTAGCGAGCGCTGTCCAGTAATCCTTGGGCGTTGCCTGCTCAAGGCTCATACCGGTTTCGGCTCTGACATGAGTCTGCATCATTGTTTCAAGCTGTTTTGCAGTAACTGTAGCCATTTTTTGTTTACTTCAGCGGGAATTCCGCCTACTGCCTCTCCTTATGAATTATGAGTAATTTTATCAGTGCTTATATCAAAACACAATTTTGTTGACAAAAAACATCGAAATTAAAAAGAATCTGATAAATGATTTGCAGTTTTGTTGCGTGAATATTAAAATCAAATCTATGATTTTATTAAATCCTTTAAGTCTCATTATCTGTATCGCGGTCTCGATCGTCCTGGGCATTGGCTTCGGCCTGCTCATTACTTGGCTTTTCGGAAAATTTCCCGAAAGCTGGCTCCAGGACTACGGCGTAAAGGAGACCGATCCGGATTACCGCATCTCAAAGCGCATGAGATGGAAGCCCGAGGGCATCGTTGCCTGTGCCATCTGCGCGGTCTGCTACATCGTGGCAGTCATATTCTGCGGCAATTCCTACATCGGAGAGTCTTTCAAGCCCCTGCATCTGCTGGTTATAGTGCTCCTGATCCCCGATCTGATACTTGTAATGATGTCCGACAAGCTCAACAGGATCATTCCCGACCAGTTTTCGGCTTATATCGCAATAGTAGGCGTTCTCTCGGTCGTTTCAGACCTCACGGAAGGCTCCGTCTGGTTTACTCCCGAGGCTAAATGGTATCTTCCGATACTCAATAAGATCATCGCTTCCGTCGTAGGCGGCGGTGTTGTATGGATCATAGGCGTCGTTTCCATCACGTTCTTCGGCAAGGAGAGCATCGGAATGGGCGACATGAGGCTTCTTTTCGCGACAGGCCTTATCACGGGATGCTACGGAATAATCGTTCTGATCTATGTAGCCATCTTCTCGGCCCTGATCTTCGCTATCCCGCTCCTCGTAAGGAAGAGAAAGAGGATCGCTCAGGAAAAGGCCATGATAAAGGCTGCGGAAGATCCCAGAAAAGCAAAACTCGAGCTTCAGAGGGAAAAAGCGAAGATTCATTTCGCCGAAGACCCGGATTACATGGCTTTCGGACCGTTCCTGGCCCTTGGCTGCGGCGTTTTCTGCATCATGGAGCCCTTCTTCTATGAGAGGATGCTCAACATAATCAACATTCTCGGAGTCCATTTCTGATGGAAGCCCCTAAACAGAAGACAGGTTTCTTTCAGAAGCGCTTCGGCGTGCCCAGGCCGTTCAACTGGGGATATTCTTTCCTTTTTGCCGCCATAGGCACTGCAGTTACAATGATGCTCGCGCTGATCGTTTTCGAGAGCGGGAGCCTTTCTTTTTCAACGACTTCTATAATCGGATGCGGCCTGATCACCGTCATGATGACCACGATGGCCCTCATGATGCCGTCCGTGTTCATTCCGGGGAAGAGCGGACTCGACATAGCGGGCAAGTACACCGGAGCCGGAACTCTCATCATGTCGTTTCTTTCAGGAGCCCCGATCTTCCTCGTAAAGGCCTCATTCCGCAACATCTTCACGTATTTCTGGCTCAGGCTCGGCAATTCTGTCGTCTTCCCGGCGCTGTTCTCATACGCCGTCGACAACACCAAGGCCACTTTAGCGCTACAAATAATCACGGATTCGCTGATCCCCGCTCTGGGAATCTCCGTATTCTTCTACGGACTCATGTGGTCTGGCATCAGAAATGACGACAAAGACCTTTCATACTGGGTCATTCCGCTCCTGCTCTGCCTTTATTCGCTTAATTTTCCGGATCTTCCGTCGACTCTCGTCACGGGAATCTGGCTCTGCCGCGTCAGGAAGGACGCCGACAACATCTGGGGACCTTTCCTGTGCCTTGCGGGAAGCCGCTTTTTCAGCGTCATAATGCAGAGCGTAATAAGCGAGGTCGACCTGACGACGCTCAGGACATACTCCGACATGCCCGTAACGTTCTTTTTCTCCTCCATTCCGGCCCTTGTCGTCGCAGGAATCCTGTTTGCTTTCTTCCGCAAGATGCTCGGTGAGTTCAATTACACCTACACGGCTGACGTTTACGGCGAGGAGGGCAGCAATTACACGGCTCCCGACGATACCCATATAGTTAACAGATTCAGGGCGGGATTTAACACGGCCTTCTTTATGGGTGTTATAATATTTGTTATCTTTTGGATATTAATGTTTAAAGGGATCAGGTTATGAACGACATAGAGCGGTATAACAGAGACCGGGCGTCGGTCATGTCGATGATCAAGTTTATCTTGATCGTTGCGATCACCGTTGCGATCTGCTACTGCGCGAGAGTCGTGGTAGTCATCATGATCCCGTTCCTGATCGGCTTCATGCTCGCAAAGACAGCGAACCTCATCGCAAAGCCGATCTCCAAGCTTTTCGACAAGAACCCGCAGAACGTTAAGCCCGGCAAGAAGAAGTCCACCAGGACCAGGACCGCGCTCGTCTGCTACGTTATCCTCAACATCATACTCGTCATCTCGATCATCGTTCTGTGCATCGGATTGCTCTGGCAGGCAAACACCGTGCTCAACAGGCTTTCATCAGCTTCGATGAACCTCAGCACCGGCACTTCGCTCAGCAAGAGTCTCCTTGAAAGGTTCTCGGTCGAGAACGGCGGCTTCCTTACCGCGGAAATGATGAGCTCGTTCCAGGAAGACATCGACGGAATCGGCCAAAACATCGTTGCAGCAATCCCTACGTTCATCCGCACGTCGCTGTCCAAGATCTGGAACCTCATCGGAAACCTTCCTTACGCGATCTTCTTCGTCATCAGCATCATGCTGAGCGGATTCTATTTCATCAATGACGGCCCCGCGGTTCTTAAGTTCTTTGCAAGGAACACCCCGAACAGAAAGTTCAGGAACCGTGTATTCGGACTGATCGATGACCTGTCAATGACGGTCTTCCGTGTCCTTGGCGGTTACATGGCACTGCTCGTTATCACCGCTGCCGAGGCATATCTGGTCTTCATGGCTGCAGGAGTATATAACTACGCACTGATCCTGGCCCTCATCACGGCCCTGATCGACTTCATGCCGGTACTTGGCATCAGCGCCACCATGATCCCTGTCATGATCTGGCTCTTCCTCAATGGAAAAATCGCTTCAGTTGTTATTATAATAATAGGTATGGCTCTCATGACCGTCATCAGACGTTTCATCGAGCCGCCGATACTTGGAAAGTCTATGCATATTCATCCGCTCCTGACGCTTATCGCGATGGCGGCGGGCGTATATATCTGGGGCGCGATCGGATTCCTCTTGGGACCCGCTCTCGCCATTATCATACTGCAGATCATCAAGGTCTTTGAGATAGACAAGAAGGTCGGTGAATATCTGTCGGGCGTCTTTGAACGTTTCTTCGCACCGAAGGACGACGAAAAAGAGAACGGCAAAAAGAAGAAGGGCGGCAAAGCAGCCGCTGCGGCAATTGAAAAGAACACAGAGGAATAGTTCTGAAGTAAAGGGATCTATATAAGGAGGGTTCTATGAAGACATGCCTTAAATGTGGAGCGCAGTTTGACGATAACGCTCAGTTCTGCAACAACTGCGGATTCAAGGATATCCAGTTCTGCCCGGAATGCGGCAAGCCCCGCACACCCGGCTCATTATTCTGCACAGGATGCGGAAGAAGATACTACACTGCACCTGAGGGTGAGGCTGCTCCGGCAGCTCCTGCAGCAGAAGCTGCACCTGCACCCGTTGTTGAGGCAGCACCCGCGGCACCTGCAGCCGTTCCCGTAACGGAGTTCATTCCTGCAGCACCCGTAACAGAACCTGCAGCACCTGCTGCTCCCGTTGAAGTTGAAACATTACAGCCCGTTGCTGAGGTTGCACCCGCAGCTCCGGCTCCGGTTGCCGAGGTCGCTCCTGCGGCAATTCTCGTAACAGAGGCTATGCCTGCAGCACCCGTTGCACCTCAGGCTCCCGCAGCACCCGCTGCGCCTGTTGCTCAGCAGGCTCCGGCTGCACCCGCACCCGCAGGCGCTGCTCCCGCAAAGAAGAAGTTCCCCATCGTTCCCGTCATCATCGGCGGCGTTGCCCTCATGGCAGCTGCAGGCGTTGCGGTATTCTTCATTGCAACTACACCTTCCAGAAAATATAAGGCAGCCGTAAAGGCTTACGATGAAGGCAATTACGCTGAGGCTGTTGCAGGCTTTGAGGCCGCAGGCAACTTCCAGGATGCCAAGGAGCGTGCTGAGGAAGCAGCTACCGTAATGCACTATGAGAACGGTAAGAAGGCTTTCGATGAAGGTGATTTCGAGAAGGCTAAAGAAGAATTCAAGGCTGCCGGCAAGTATAAGGACGCTAAGGACAGACTTGCAGAGACCGAGATCGCAGGACACTACGCAAAGGGTGTTTCACTGAGTTCTTCAGATCCTGACGCTGCCATCGCAGAGTTCGAGCAGGCTGGCGATTACAAGGACGCAAAGGATAAGATCTACGAGTTGCTCATCAGCCAGGGCGACAAGGCTCTTGAAGCTCAGCAGTTCGAAAAGGCTGCCGACTACTACAAGAAGGCAGGAACATATAACGACAAGGGCATTTCCGAAAAGCTCCAGAACGTTCTCTATGAAGAGGGCGTAAAGGCTTTCAACGACAAGAAGTTCGACAAGGCTCTTGAGTATTTCCAGTCTGCAGGCGACTACAAGGATTCCGCAGATCAGGTCAAGAAGTGCTACTACGAGATGGGTGCAGCTGCAGAAGCAGCAAACGACCTCAGCACAGCCATCAGCAACTATTCCAATGCAGGCGGTTACAAGGATGCCGCTACAAAGGTAAAGGAACTCACATACAAGAGCGCTGAGAATGCTCTTTCTTCCGGTGACAAGGAAGGCGCTGCAAAGCTCTTTGCCGCTGCAGGCGACTACAAGGACGCTGCAACAAAGGTCAAGGAGATATTCTACTCACTGGGTACTGACGCTATCGCAAACAAGGACTGGGACAAGGCCGCTGATTACCTGAAGCAGGCAGGCGACTATAAGGACGCCCAGACCAAGGCAAAGGAAGCATACTACAACAAGGCAGTTGCTCTCCTCGAAGCAAAGGATTACACAAAGGCTGCAGAGTATCTTGCTCTCGCAGGCAATTACAAGAACGCAAAGACTCTGCTCGGTGACACAGCTTACGCTCAGGGCATCGAGGCTCTCAAGAACGGCTCTTATGCACAGGCTAAGGAACTGTTCACAAACTGCGGCAAGTACAAGTTCGCACAGGATCTCGTCAAGGTCTGCGACGCAGAGGCTGCTTACGCTCAGGGCAACTGGAACGAGGCATCCGCACAGTATGCAAAGGTCGGTGCTAAGGTTAAGGTCACCGGATTTGACGTTCAGGGCAGAAAGCAGCACTGCACCGTAAAGGCTGCTCTCGAGAAGGTTAAGGGCACATACAATGCAACATCCAACAACGCTTACGTTCTGAACATCTCAGTTTCCAGATACGGCCGCTTCAAGTACACATACCGCAGAAGATGGTATCTGACGACTCTCGCAAACGGCCAGTTTGTTGATGTTTCCTACACCGAGAACGAGAATGGAACATTCGACATCACGTTCGAGGCAGCTTACGTACGTTTCCTCAACTATGCGCTCATCCAGTCGAACGTTAAGTCCGAGGTTACGAACGCCAAGGTTACTCTCAAGAACCAGAAGAAGTTCCCGGCTTCCGTCAAGCTCGGAGGAGGCGCAACCCTCAAGTACAAGAACGGCGTATTCACTGTTTCTTATGCAAAGAACCAGAAGATAAGCAAGAACAACAAGAACCAGTTCAGATCCACGGTTACTTACAAGAAGTCAAATTAATCTTGGAATAGGAATGTTGATTATTCCGGGCAGGAGAAGGGGAGATGCCTGCCCGGAATCAAAATATCAAAGTGTTATGAAGCATTAGGAGGCAGACTATGAAGACTTGTCTGAAATGTGGAGCACAGATGCCTGAAAACGCAATATACTGCTTGAAATGCGGATTTGCGGACATTAAACATTGCACCAAGTGCGGTAAAGAAAGAATTTCAGGCTCATTATTCTGCAGATCCTGCGGCAAAAGATACTATACTCCGGATGATACTGCTGCTTCTCCGACTATACGTATGTCAGCTATCGAGGCTGAACCCGAAAAGCCAGTAGTTAACGATGCTTCCATCCCAGATTCAGTCCTTCCGTTAAAGACGGATGAAGAAAAGGTTGCTACAGAAACCGTTATTTCAAAGAGCCCGTTTGTTTCAACTGAATCTCCGGTTGATGAGCCTGTAGTTGAAACGGATCTTCCTTCAGATCTAGATGAACATTCTTTTGAAACGGAGTCCTTTGAAGATGAACCGGTATCTGAATATCATTCTTTTTCTGAACCTGAACCTGTTGCAACACCTGTAAATCAAAAAACACAGCCCGTAAACAACGAGCCAGCCAAAAAGAAGAGCCCGTTGACATTGGCCATCGTTATTGGTGTCATCGTTATCATTATCGGCTCATTCATTGCGATTTATTTAGTCTCTACTGCTTCCCAGAGAAAATACAAGCAGGCAAAAAAAGCCTTTGATTCAGGAAACTACGAAAAAGCTTACAATTACTTTGAATCAATAGGAGATTATCAGGATTCCAAAGAGCTTGCCGAGGAAGCTAAATTGCTGATGCATTATGAAAACGGCAAGAAAGCCTTTGACAGTGGAGATTTCACCAAGGCAGCAGAAGAGTTTTCCGCAGCAGGTACCTGCAAAGATGCAGAACAGATGGTAAGGCAGTCAGAACTTGCCGGACATTATTCAAATGGTGTTTCTTTCGTAAATTCAGGCGATTACTCTGCCGCTTTGGATGAATTTACCCAGGCTGCAGAATATAAGGATGCTCCGGATCAGATCAAGAAGTGTTATTACCAGCTGGGCGAAGCAGCACTGGCTAAGAACAGCCTAGATGATGCCGAAAAGTACTTTGATCTTGCTTCCGGTTACAAAGATGCTTCGACTAAGATTCCCGAGATCAACTACAAGCGCGGCGAGCAGGCATTTAATTCAGGTGATCTGCTGACTGCGGCAAAGAGCTTTAATAATGCCGGAAATTATAAAGATGCTGTCACAAAAGCCAAGGATATCTATTACACATTGGCTGTGGATGCTTATGGTAAGAAAGATTATCAGAACGCAGCAGAGTATTTCTCGATAATCGGTGATTACAAGGATTCTGCGGCATATTCTCCGGAAGCATATTACAACGGAGCAGTTGCCTTCCTCAACGCAAAGGATTATGAAAATGCCGGTAAATTCTTAGGCCTCGCAGGAAAGTATAAGAATGCCAATACAACACTGATCCAGACGATTCAGAAACTTGTTAAGGCCAATGAATTCGAAAATGCCAGAAAGATGTGCGCACATTATTCTTCCGAGGATTCAGAGCGCTGGGGAAATTATATCGAAGGCATGATCGCATTCCGTGACAAGAATTTTGTAACTGCCGCTACATACTTCCAGAATGCGGGAGATTTCCTTAATTCCAATGAATGCTATCTTTCCAGCAATTACAATCAGGGTCTGGTCTATCTGGTTGATAAGAAATATGAGGATGCACGTCCGTTCTTCGTTCTGAGTGGAAAATACAAGTTCTCACAGGATCTCGTTTATGTATGCGATGCGGAAGAAAAATATGAGCAGGGTGCTATTGCCCAGGCTGTAAAGCTGTATGCAAAGGTCTCAAAAAAGGCCAAGATCACCGGTTTTGACATTCAGGGCAGAAAGGCAATTGTCAATGCAAGACTCACTTTGGAAAATGTTAAGGGTAATTGGGGAGTCAAGGCAAACACAATTACTGTAAAGCACTCTGACAGCAACACAACCCCTTATGAATGGCGCAGCACATATCCGTGGGAAGGCCAGTACGTTAAGGTCTCGTTTACGCAGAACACCAACGGCACGTTCAACATAACCATTGAGGTTACATTTGGCGCTTACACCAATTTCTCCTATTACAGTTATGATCTGAACCGCGAACTTAAAACGGTTAAGAAGACATACAAGAATCAGAAGAAGCTTCCGACAAGCATGAAGCTCGACAGTAACACAACGCTGAAATATTCAAGCGGAACATTCTCGCTCGCCTACTCCAAGTATGTCAAATCAGGCACGGCTACTAATCAGTTCAATTCATCCGTAACTTACAAAAAAGGCACATAACTTGTCCCACCTGAGTCATTGGGACACCATGATTGATCGAAATAGCCCGGCTTTTTACAGGAGTGGTAAATGGAGTATAAGCAGATTGTTTGTCCGTGCTGCAATAAGAACGTCAGCCTTCCTTTGAATCAGTTTAGCAGAGGATTTGATTTTGATTATTCCATCCTCATAAATTCGACCGAAGAGTTTTTTGACCAGGTCGATATTTGTCCCGAATGCGGTTATGTAATGCTGTTTGATAACGGTATCAGCGATGAGATGAGGGAATACATCAAGACTGACGAATACCGGAATATACTGAATGACGGCAGTCTTGAAGAAGGCCTGAAAAAGTGGATCCTGTACGCGATCCTGACTGAATCTGACGAGAATTACACAGAAGCCGGAATAGCATATACAAAAGCATATGACTATATGGAACTCAAGGGTATGCAGCCGGATGTCAGACTGATAGAAAAGGCCGCTTCCTGTTTTCTCAGCGCCGCCGTTGAGGATACGTCGCTTTTTGATGCCGTACTTGCCGTTGATGCAATGAGAAGGTCCGGTGATCTTGAGGGCGCAAAAGGATTCCTTGATAAGATTTCCAATACGTTTGAGGGTGAACTTGCAGATAAGCTTATAGCCAAAGAACGCATGTGGATAAGTCTTGGCAGCTCTCAAAAATGGTATCTGGATATCTGAGTCCAGTCAGACGGTATACCGGTTATGTCTAAAGTCGAAACAAACCATGATGGCGAATTATATATCAATCACCGGAAGATCGAAAAGTCGATGTCTTTTGGCATGGAGAGCGGAAGGCTGAACAAAAAGTCTGCTTCATGGTCTTATGAACTTGCAGGCGGAAACGGTAAGTTTACGGTAGGCAGTCCGAGAAATGCCGGCATATTCGGTGCGAAAGGTTCGATCGGACATTTTGAAGGCGGATATTCTTATGACGCTTCCAAAATATTACCCGGCTTTAAGTTAAAGGCAGGGGCGGATCTTGCTGATTTTACCGGTGATGCCAAAGCAAGAATAGCCGGGATCGAATATAAGGTCGCTTCAGCGGGAATCAATACGCTCGGGGCAAACGCATCTTTGGGAATAGGCGGGGATACTATTTTCCCTTATGCAAAAGCTGGCGTTTATACAGCATCTCCGGAGATCGAAGTCGGGAAGATCGGCATCGGACTCGGTGAAGGCATAAACGCATCGGGCAAAGCGGATCTGCTGTCTTTTGCTGGAGAAAAAACTATCGGTGCGACTTCTAAGTTGGATTACTCACCTTTTGGTGTCAAGGCTGATGCTAAATCCTCATTCGGGGAGTTTTCAGCTAAACTGCCCGGTATCGGAAGCATAAAGGGGGATGAAAAAGGACGTCCTGTTCTTAAGACCGACATCAGTACAAAAGGGCTGGAAAAATATCAGGGATATGCTGAATTTTTTAAAGGACAGGGCGGCAAAGAGAGCGCATCAGTCAAAGAACTATTTTCAAGCGGGTTTAACAGAGGAAGTCTATTGCACGAGGCTGAATCTCAACATAAAAAGAACAGCAAAGTGTTTAAAAGATTTGAAGGCAGGAATTCACGGTTTGCCGTCCGCAATTTTGACCGTACTGCTGACATGAGCAGAGGTCTTGTTGACAGACTTAATGAAGCGATCGGAATATCAGAGATACAGCGTCAGGAAATCGGACAAATGCTCGCAGACCCGAATCTGAATGCAAAAGATGCCGAAAAGCTTTCCTCTCAGTCAAAGAGATTATCCGAAGACATAACCCGAATGAAGGATTCCCGAGACAAGCTGGCATCTGACGTGGATCAGGCGAACCGGAATCTCAACAGATATAACGGAGACGGTATTGCCTTTAAGAGTACCGATCAGATCGTAAGCGATGCGAAAGCAAATGCCCAGGCATTGGAAGATACTTACGCCAAATACGGATGGGGCAAAGAACTTGCTGAGCCGGCAATAAGTGTCTGTGCTTCAAGGAATGAATTGAACAGCAGGATCAATCTGCTCAACAGACAGATCAATGAGAAAGAGGCGATGATCGACCTCATAGACAGGCAAAGAGAGAACTACCTCAAGGAAAAAGGAACAACGTTTTCTGATGCAGTAGGTTCAGGTGACAAGAGGATCTTAGAGCTTAACGGCTATGAAAAGGAACTGAGGGAAGAGAACAAAGAATTAAGAAGCGAAAAGGGTGAATGCCAGAAGGCTTTACTGGAAACCGACAGAAAATTCGGGGCCGGAGAAAGTGAAGAGATCAGGTCAAAAGGACGAGAACTCGAAAAAGCGAAGATCGACAACGAAAACGATATAGCGGCAGCCGATGACAAAATAGCTGATTATGCAAACAGCAAAGGCATTCCCAAAGATCAGGATGGGAATTATCTTTCTGATAATGATCAGGGATTAAAAGAACTAAAAGACGAGAAAGCGTCTTTAGAGCAAGAGAAAAACGAAAAACAGAGGGAGATCGACATCAACAAAAAAGAGATAGCCGATTCCGAGAATAAGAACAATACCGGTTTTACCGTCAATGAAAATGAAGGAAACGCTCAGTTGGATTTCGCAGAAGACAAGTATAGTGCTCACGTTCAGGATAATAAAGACATAAGGAAGGGCAAAGAAGCTGAAGCGGAGTCCTCTAAAGGAGAACGGAAAGAGGATCCGGTTGAGATAAATCCTGCGGTTAGCAAAAACGAAGAGCTCCCGGTCAAGGATGAAACAACTCCCGAACGTGAATCTTCGACTCCCGTGGTACGTGAAAATGAAAAGGCAGATCAGGCAAACGGGGAGCCAGTAAAACAGGAAAATAATCAGTCAAAGGAAGAAACGGCGCCTTCCCGTGGTGAAGAGCAGAACAAAAGCAGCGGCATGCCGGTTAAAGCTGTTGATACAACAGATCCCGGTTCGGAGAGACAAGAGAAGAACACTCCGGAAATGCCTGCAAAGAATGTAAGTGAGAGTGCCGGTGAGCCAAAAACTGTTTCACAGGGAATGCCTTCAACGAACGTAAATGATACTTCCAAAGAAGTTCGCAGTCCTTCATCCGGCATGCCGACAATGGCATACGGTCAGTCAGAAAGCGCACCTGTCACATCCTCTGATGTTTCAAAGAGTATAGGCCCAGGCCTCTAAAATAATATGAAAGTATGGCAAAAGGAGCATAACAATGGCACTAGTCGGATCTAATTCCTCTCCTAACAGAAATCCCGGTAATCCGCCACGGATGAATCCGGTGCAGCATAAAGCAGCAGATCAGGCGGCTTATCAGAACGTGCCTGTGGTGACAAATAAGGCTGAAAGGAATCAACAGACATCAGTTCTGTTCGGCGATGAATTAAAAGCAGTGCCTCCGATGATCCAGGAGCGCAATCCCCTTTTCTATTTCAAGGGGCGTGACAACATGGGTAATCATTGGAACATCCCTGTCTCAGAAAACGTTTTGAGCAGGCATTTGCTGCTGATCGGAGGCATCGGCACAGGTAAGACCAATGCTTTCTTCCAGATCGTATCCCAACTTAAAGACAAGCTGACCAAAGATGATGTCATGATCATTTTCGATACCAAAGGTGATTTCTATAAAGAATTCTACAGACCCGGAGATATCGTCATAAGCAATGACAACACCGCCGCAGGGCCTGACGGAAAGCCGGATTACTGGAACATATTCAACGAGATAGCAGAAGGTGAACAACAGTATTCCAGTGTTGTTGAGATATCAAAGAGCTTATTCAAGGATGCTTGTGAAAAGACGAACCAGGTGTTCTTCCCGAATGCGGCCAGAGATATCTTTATGTCTACAATGCTTCATTTTCTCAGATATTCCCAGACAACCGGTGACAGACAATTTCTAAATAATGAATCACTCATAGATTTCGTTAAATCCAAGACCTCAAATGATCTCAGGGACATGCTCTATTCCTATCCGGACATGAGAGCCTTGATCAGTTATATTTCGAGTGATGATTCACCGCAGACACAGGGTGTTCTTTCCGAGATGCAGCAGATTGTAAGAGAGATCTTTGTCGGCAATTTCGCAAAAGAGGGAACCCTGGGACTTCGCGATTTGGTCAGGCAAAAAGGTGGAAGAAAGATTTTCATCGAATATGATCTCAGTTATGGTGAACTGCTGACACCGATCTACAGTCTCATGTTTGACCTTGCTATCAAGGAAGCATTGGGAAGAGGTAGAAGCGAGGGCAACGTGTACTTTATCACCGATGAGTTCAGGTTACTGCCAAATCTTGAACATATTGATGACGCGGTCAATTTCGGACGCAGTCTTGGTATCAAGTTCATGATAGGGATCCAGAATATTGAACAGATCTATGATAACTACGGAAAAGAACGAGCTCACAGCATTCTGTCCGGACTCCTCACTTCTCTGAATTTCAGAGTAAACGATCCCGCATCCAGAGTGTTTGTCCAGAACCATTTCGGCAAGAACAGGAAGATAGAGGTTTATGCCACAAGCGTCCAGAGCAAAGGCATGGTTGAAGAGCGAAGGGACGGAAACGTTGTCGAGGACTGGGATGTAACCAATTTGAACATCGGACAGGCAATAATAGGCTTCCCGGAATATGAACCATTTGTTTTCCAGTTTGATCTGTGGAACAGATAACAGAACAGTGTCTTAATACATATGGCGTGATATAATTAAAAATATTTATGCAAGGTGCTAAATTAATTTATTAGGAGGTTGGTATGTTTTGTCCATTTTGCGGTAATGAGATCCCTGATGATAGTGAGTTTTGCTCGATCTGTGGAAAGAGCATACCGACTGACGATGCTGATTTAGTATCTCAGCCGAGGCAGCGTCAGCAGAGGCAGCAGCGTCAGAAGATGACTGAGGAGCGTGATCCTTCGGATGAGAAACATTTTTTTGTTCATTGGAGCAGCCCGAATTTCAGTTCTTTTTCAGGATTTGTCTCATCAATAAAAGAGATTACAGGTGTAAGCGAGCCTTCGCTGAACATCAATAACCCTTATGAATACAATGTCCCAATCGTTCCGGATTGTATTGCAGCTGAAGAAAACGAGGTTGTGGTCAAGCAGTACAATATTGCAAAGCTCCGCTCCAGGATCAAGCGTATTAAGGCCGATGGCCGACTGATGGTAACGAATAAACGTGTGCTGTTCAGAGCTGCCGGTACTTCACTGACGGGAAATGTTCTTCAGGAAAGCCAGTTCAATATCGAAGAGATTGCCGGTATCGAGATCACCAAGAACTACAGGTTCAGTTTCCTGAATCTGATAGGAGCGATTCTCGTTACGCGTCTAGTCATGACTGCAATTTGCATGGTAGTACTTAAGATATTCAAAGAACTGCTTTCACCGCTTATATCGTCATTGGGAGGCTCATCTAAAATGTATGGTGGCGGATCGTCCGGCAAGGGCAGTTCCGGAGATTTAGACAGTCTCCTAAATCCGTCAACATTGATAGTCATGGGATTCATTTTGGGAACGATCTGTCTTATTGCACTCTTTTGCATCTACAAGCATCATTGGCTTAAACTGGTGTTTGCTTCACTGATCGATACTTTCTATGCTTTATCTTTGATTGGTGTAGCTTTGATCCAGGAAAAGAACATCGGAACAAGTGTAATGAACGGATTTTTCATTATTCTGATAATCGTAGGCTTTATCCTGTTTATATATGAACTGCTGGTCGTGTGCCTTGTTCCTAATCTGACCATTAAGATAAACGTCAAGAGCGGATCACCGGCCATCTTCATCGGCAGCAGAAGGCCATTTGCCGAAGTTCTGCCTTGGGAAGACACTGTCATGGCGATCAACGAACTTGGGACCCTGATCGATGACCTGCAGAAACAGGGTGATTACGCAATCAAAAGGTGGACAAAGTAAAGCCAGTTTCACTCACTGGCATTTCAGGTGTGAAATGACTTGCGAACCTCATGTCAAAGCATGTAAAGTTATAAAAAAATAAGATAGCCTGAATGCAGAGACATTTGAAAAACAAATTGTTGTAAGCATAGGCTCTGCCGGCAATACCGGCAGGGCCTTCATCTGTCTAAAGCGTAGAGAAAGGGTGTAGAAAATGCAGCAGCCTAAGATGTGGAAGTTTATCTTAATTCCGGTGGCCATCGGAATCGTGCTTCTCGCGGGTTTTGGCGGAGGCGCGTTCTATCTGATGAACGGGTCCAAGACCAGCAAATACAACCAGGCCGTAAACCTCTATACCGCTGGCAATTACCAGGAAGCTGCGCAGAGGTTTGAAAAGCTGGGTGATTACAGGGATTCAAAGAAGCGTACTGCCGAAGCGCTGGCCAGAATTCATTTCGAAAACGGCAAGAACGCTTTCTCGGCAGGTGATTACGAAAAGGCAAAGGAAGAGTATCTTGCCGCAGGCGACTATGAGAATGCAAAGCTCCTTGCAGAAGAGAGCGGCAGGGCAGCACACTATGCCAAGGGTGAATCACTCGCTGCTTCCGGAGACCTCGACAAGGCGATAGAAGAGTATAAAGCCTCAGAATATAAGGATTTCAAGGAAAAGATCGCAGACCTTTATACTGCTAAATCCGACAAGGCTATAGCTGACGGCAATTATGACCAGGCAATCGAGTTTGCAAAGAACGCTTCAGACAACAAGGGTACGGAAGAACCCTTACTTTCATGCTATTACAAGATGGGAGAGGATGCTCAGGCAAAGAACGACCTGAAGAATGCCGGTCTCTATTTTACCAATGCCAAGGACTACAAGGATGCTCCCGACAAGGCAAAGTCCGTCTATTACACGCTTGGAACCGATGCTCTCGGCAAGAAGGACTATGAGAATGCTGCAGAGTACTTTAAGTTTGCAGGAGACTTTAAGGATGCGGCAAGTGTCGCCAAAGAAGCCTTCTATATAAAGGCAACCAATAAGTTCAAAAACAAGGACTATGCGGGTGCAAGCGAGTATTTTGAGCTTGCGGGAAACTATAAGGATTCCAAGGACTTGTTAAATGTCTGCATAGCGGAAGCCGCAATAGCAAACAACAAGATAGGCGAAGCCATGGCTGCTTACAAGAGAGTCTCGGCCAAGGCCAAGATATCGGGCTTCAACATCCAGGCAAGAAAGAATTTTGTCGCCAACTGGTACAAGATGGATACCATATGCCGCGATTACATGATCTTGTCCAACTGGATCCATGTTGAGAAGAGGACAAGCACCCAGATAAGAGGTTATTCATTTACTTCCATTGTTCCTGAGCAGGCTATCTCCATAAAGTACAGCGTAAACGCCAACGGCACTTTCAACGTTACGGGCGCTGTCTCATGGGCAAGATTTCTCAATTGCCCGAACGACAGGGCAGACATTAAGATGGATGTCCACGTTTCAAGATTCCAGCTCACGGGGATCAAGTCGTTCCCGTCAACGATCAAGCTTTCGGGCGGGGCCAAGCTTGTTTACAAGAATGGCAGATTTACCGTCAAGTACAGCAAAAAGTCCGGAAAAGCCAAATACACATCGACCATCACATATACATAAACCATCAGGCAGGAGGGGACAAAATGCAGCAGCAACCTAAAATGTGGAAGTTTGTCGTAATTCCGTTAGCCATCGGAATCGTGCTTCTCGCGGGTTTTGGCGGGGGCGCTTACTACCTGATGAACGGGTCTAAGACCAGTAAATACAACCAGGCCGTAAACCTCTATACAGCGGGCAATTACCAGGAGGCTGCAAAGCAGTTTGAAAAACTGGGTGACTACAGGGATTCAAAGAAGCGTTCTGCCGAAGCGCTGACCAGAATGCATTTCGAAAACGGCAAGAACGCTTTCGCGACAGGTGATTACGAGAAGGCAAAGGAAGAGTATATTGCCGCAGGTGATTACGAAAATTCCAAGCTCCTTGCAGAAGAGTGTGCGAGAGCAGCACACTATGCCAAGGGTGAATCACTCGGCGCATCAGGAGACCTCGACAAGGCGATAGAAGAATATAAAGCCTCAGGATACAAGGATTTCAAGGAAAAGATCGCGGAGCTTTATACCGCTAAATCAGACAAGGCAATTGCTGACGGAAAGTACGACCAGGCTCTCGAGTTTGCAAAAGACGCATCCGACAACAAGGGTACGGAAGAACCCGTACTTTCATGCTATTACAAGATGGGCGAGGATGCCCGGTCAAAGAATGACCTGAAGAATGCAGGTTCCTATTTCACCAGCGCCAAGGATTATAAGGACGCTCCCGACAAGGCCAAGGCTGTTTACTACACGATGGGAACGGAAGCTTTGGGCAAGCAGGACTATGAGAATGCCGCAGGGTACTTTAAGCTTGCTGCAGACTATAAGGATGCGGCATCGATCGCAAAAGAAGCTTTCTATCTCACGGCAACAAAGAGATATAACGCCAAGGACTATGCGGCTGCAAGCGAGTATTTTAAGCTTGCCGGAAGCTATAAGGACGCTAACAGCTTCTATTTGGCGAGCACATACTTAAACGGCATTGCGCAGCTGAAAGCCAAGAACTATGCTGAAGCGGCAGATCTTTTCGAGAGCTGCGGAAGCTATAAGTATTCCAAGGACATGGTAAATGTCTGCATCGCGGAAGCCGCAATGGCAAACAACAAGATAAGCGAAGCCATGGCTGCTTATAAGAAAGTATCTGCCAAGGCCAAGATATCGGGATTTGACATTCAGGGCAGAAAGGCCTTCGCTTCCAGATGGTATGCATTAGACAAGGTCTGCCACGATTACACCGTTTACTACAATCACATTATCGCTACCAAGAAAACCGGTATCAGGCTCAAGTATCTGTATTACAAGTTCATAATGCCGGGACAGGGCATGTCGATAAAGTACAGCGTTAATTCTGACGGAACCTTTAACATCACCGGTGCGGTCGGCTGGGGACGCGTCACCAAGTTTTCGGAAGATCCAAAAGCTGTAGGCTCCAAGGTTATCGTCTCAAACTTCCAGTTTGCGCATGTAAAGAAGATCCCCACGAGCATCAAGCTCTCGGGCGGTGCCAAGATCAAATACAAGAGCGGAACATGGCAGCTCAAATTCAGTAAGAAATCCGGTAAGTACAAGTATGCTTCAACTATTTCGTACAGATAAACCGGTGAACATAAGGACTATCTATGAATAAACTCATCAGGAAAACGGTTTCACTGCTGACTGCGGCTGCTCTCGTGATGCCGCTTGCATCGTGCAGAAAGGCTGAAGGAACGGCATCCACGGCTGCTGAAAGCATAGGAACGCCGCAGACAACGGTAACAGAGACAGAAGGCTCGGCGCCTTCCGAGACCGCTTTTGAAGGAAAATACGGAACAAGCCTGCTCGATACGGGAAATCTTTCCGAAAAGGGCAGCGGATACGAAGGAATAAAGGGAACCGGCAAGTATAACTACGGCGAGGCCCTTCAGAAATCAGTGCTCTTCTATGAGCTCCAGAGGTCAGGCGATCTTCCCGAAAAGGTAAGATGCAACTGGCGCGGAGATTCAGGCCTTGATGACGGAAAGGACGCGGGAGTCGATCTTACAGGCGGCCTCTATGATGCAGGCGACCACGTTAAGTTCAACCTGCCGATGGCATACACGGCTTCAATGCTCGCATGGTCTGTCTATGAATATGAGGATGCCTACAAGCAAGCGGGACAGCTTGAATATGTTAAGGGCGACATCAAGTGGATCACCGATTACCTGATCAAGTGCCATACCGAAGAATACGTTTTCTACTATCAGGTAGGCGACGGAAACGCTGACCATTCATGGTGGGGACCTGCCGAGGTCATGACCATGAACAGGCCGAGCTACAAGGTAACAAAGGACAATCCGGGCTCGTGCGTAGTAGGCGAGGCGGCAGCCGCTCTTGCTTCCGCGGCAGTTGTTTTCGCAAAGAGCGACAAGGCATATAGCGATCTGTGCCTCACGCACGCAAAGAGCCTCTTCAAGTTCGCAAACGAGACGAGGAGCGATGCGGGATATACCGCGGCAAACGGCTTTTACACCTCGAACAGCGGATTCTTTGACGAGCTTTCGTGGGCGGGCACATGGCTTTATATCGCAACGAATGAGAAGACATACCTTGATGCCGCCAAGGAATGCTACGCAAAGGGCAGCCAGGACTACATCTGGTCGATGTGCTGGGACGACGTTCACTACGGTTCAGCGCTCCTTCTGACAAAGCTTACGGGCGAGAAGACATATAAGGACGCGATCGAGAAGAGCCTCGACTGGTGGACCACCGGAACGTCTTCAGGCGAGCGTGTGAAGTACACGCCAAAGGGCCTTGCGTGGCTTGATTCCTGGGGTTCACTCAGGTACGCAACAACTATGGCGTTCCTCGCTTCCGTCTATGCAAACAGCGGCAAGTGTGATGCAGCTCGTCAGAAGGCTTATGTATCTTTTGCAGAGAGCCAGTGCGACTATGCGTTGGGTTCAACGGGCAGGTCGTTTGTCGTCGGATTCGGCGAGAATTCGCCGCTGCACCCGCATCACAGGACCTCACAGGGTTCATGGTTTGACAATATGAACGAACCTGACAGCCACAGACACACGCTCTACGGAGCGCTTGTCGGAGGCCCTGACGCCAATGACGGATACGATGACACCGTTTCAAACTACACGACCAACGAGGTCGCAGATGATTACAACGCAGGCTTTACAGGGCTTCTGGCGTACATGTATTCCAAGTATCACGGCGAGACGCTCAAGGATTTCGGCGCGGTAGAGAAGATAGACGAATACGAGTATTTCGCTGAAGTCGCGGTAAACGCTTCAGGCAATGATTTCACCGAGATCAAGGCGCTCATCCACAACAGGACCGGCTGGCCTGCAAGAGCAGCAGAGAAGTTGGAGTTCAGGTATTTCGTAGACTTAAGCGAAGTGATAAGCGCAGGCGGAAAGGCTTCTGACATCGAGATAACCACCAACTACATGCAGTCCGGAAAGGTCGATGGATTAAAGACCTGGGACGAATCCAAGAACATCTACTATCTCTCCGTTGTCTTTGATGACGGCAATCCCTATCCGGGCGGCCAGTCTCAGTGCAAGGCTGAGATCCAGGTGAGACTGAGAAATCCTAACGGCAAGTGGGATCCGACAAACGATCCGTCCTACGCGGGACTTCAGACCGGAACGGCTTCCACATGTGAGAAGGCTGCGATCTATGAGAACGGAGAGCTCGTTTTCGGAACCGAGCCTGCCGCGGGCAACAATCCCGGTAAGACGGTCGTAATCGGCGGCGGAAGCGGAAACGGCGGAGATAACGGAAACAACGGCGGCAACAGCGGCAATGAGACACAACCTGCAGGCCAGGGATCTACCGGCGGAACGGGTTCTTCCGGAGATATCTCCCTCAAGGTCAGATATGACAGCTCGGGAGCTTCCGCAAACAGCATTTCGGGTGCTTTCGAGATCACGAACAAGAGCAAGAAGAATATCAGTTTTTCGGGCCTTGAGATCAGGTATTACCTGACAAACGACAGGAATTCCCAGATGGTATTCGACTGCTACTACGCGGGCATGCAGGAAAAGGGCGGCCAGCACACCCAGATACAGGGCATCTCGGGCAATTTTTCCAGCCACAAGGGCACTGACAGCGACACCGTTCTGGTGATGAAATTCCCCGCATCAGGCGCTTTTGTTGCAGGTTCCACGGTCACCGTGAACTTCGCGATACACTACTCTGACTGGCAGACAATGAATACGACCAACGACCATTCCGCGAGGAATGTCGAAAATGTGGTTATAATATCAGGCGGAAAGACAATATTCGGGAAAGAACCATAATGATCAAACGTTTGGCAGCAATGATACTCACGGCGGCACTGACACTAAGCATGTCAGGCTGCTTTGTGACGGCCGTTCCCAAGACGTCGCTTTCACAGACGGGCGGGGGATATCAGGCAAAATCGGCTTATACCGGAACGTCTGTTTTCGATCCGGTGTACTATCCGTACTACTCGCTCCTGAACCAGAATGCCAAGGATGCCTATGCCATGATCTATGACGGACTTTCCGCGGGCCAGACCACGATAAGGCTTACCGGCGGAATGACTTCCCAGGACGTGACGGATGCATTTAACATGGTGCTTTTGGATCACCCCGAGCTCTTCTGGGTAAGGACTGACTTCAATTATTCGTATATGGAGATCACCGGCGCGGTAACGGCGGTAACGTTTAATTTCTACGATTTTGCTTCCACGCCCGATAAACTTGCCAAGGCAAAGCAGGATTTTGAAAAGGCGGCAAACGCGATAATCTCGGGTGCGAGAAGCTACGGCACGGCAATTGAAAAGGAACTCTATATCCATGACGCGGTAAACAAAGCTGCGGAATTCGATTCAAATGCCAAGTACAGCCAGAGCGCTTATTCGGTGCTGGTCACGCACAGTTCGGTCTGCGCGGGTTATTCCAGAGCGTTCCAGTATCTGATGCAGAAGAGCGGAATACCATGTTTTTACTGCATAGGAAGCGCTGACGGTGAAGCAGTCGCTGCAACGGGCGGAACTGAAACGAGCCATTCCTGGAACATCGTAAGGCTCGGCAACTCATACTGCAACGTCGACTGCATGTGGGACGATTCCGTCAGCAACGCATACGGCAGGAACGAGTATCCGTTCTTCAATCTGACGGACAAGGATTTCAGATACCACACAAGGACAGGGCAGTCGATAAAGCTTCCTGCGTGCAATGACAGCACGAAAAGCTATAAAGTAAAATTCGGCGATACGATCGAGGCAAAAGACCTTATATTTAAAAAATAAAAATAGAATATGTCATTACAGTGACTATACGAAAGATGCTATAATACCTAATTGAAATTTATTGGTTTATTGGGTAAGTCAGCATGGTTTTCAAGTTATTAAAATCGCTCAGACAGTATAAGAAAGAGACTCTTCTTACGCTGCTCTGCATTATCGGAGAAGTTGTTCTCGAAGTATTGATCCCGTTCATAACAGCCGACATGGTCAACAACATCAAGCTCGGCGCGGATCTTTCCAACATAGCAAAGACTGGCGGAGCCATGGTGCTCGCAGCAGTCCTTTCGCTCGCATGCGGCGCTCTGGCCGGCAGTTTTGCCGCCAAGGCTTCAGCGGGTTTTGCCGGAAACCTGAGATCTGACATGTTCAAGAGGGTACAGCAGTTCTCTTTCGGAAACATCGACAAGTTCTCCACATCTTCGCTCGTCACGAGAATGACGACCGACATCACCAACGTACAGAACTCATACATGATGATAATAAGAACGGCTGTAAGATCACCTTTCATGCTTGTTTTCGCGATCACCATGGCATTCATAATGGGCGGCAAACTCGCCCTGACCTTCGTGGTCGTAGTCCCGCTCCTCGGCGCAGGTCTTTACATCATCAGCCGCTTCGCTATGCCGGCTTTCCGCGCGGTCTTCAAGAAGTACGACAAGATGAACGAGTCCATCGAGGAGAACGTCCGCGGAATGCGCGTAGTCAAGGGCTTTGCGCGTGAGGAATACGAGAGCAAGAAGTTCGTCACCGCATCCGAGGACATCAAGAAGGACTTCACAAAGGCAGAGAGGATCGTAGGACTTAACGGCCCTCTGATGGAGCTCTGCTTTTTCTTCAACACGGTATTCATCCTTTATGTAGGCTCAAAGCTCGTAATCACTAATCAGGGACAGACGATCGACGTTGGTCAGATCTCCGCGATGCTCACATACGGCGCGCAGGTTCTTATGTCCCTCATGATGATCTCGATGATCTACGTAATGCTCACGATGTCCATCGAGTCCGCAAAGAGAATCGTTGAGGTATTGGACGAGCAGCCCTCCATCCACAATCACGCAAACCCCGTCATGGAAGTCAAGGACGGTTCCATCGATTTCCAGGACGTTGCTTTCAGATACTCCGCAAAAGCTGCAAGAGACGCGCTCTTCGACATCGATCTGCACATCGACAGCGGCATGACAGTAGGTATCCTGGGAGGTACGGGTTCATCCAAGACTACGCTTATCCAGCTTATCCCCAGGCTTTATGACGTTACTGACGGCGAGGTAAAGGTCGGAGGGATCCCCGTCAAGGATTACGACGTTAAGACCTTAAGAGACGCGGTCTCGGTCGTTCTCCAGAAGAACGAGCTTTTCTCGGGCACTATCAAGGAGAACCTCAGATGGGGCAACGAGAACGCTACCGACGAAGAGATAAGGCAGGCCTGCGTCATCGCACAGGCTGACGAGTTCGTTTCGCAGATGCCCGAAGGCTACGACACCTATATCGAGCAGGGCGGAACCAACGTTTCAGGCGGCCAGAAGCAGCGTCTCTGCATCGCCAGAGCCCTTCTCATGAAGCCTAAGATCCTCATCCTGGACGACTCGACTTCAGCAGTCGACATGAAGACCGACGCATACATCAGGCGCGGTTTCTATGAATACATCCCTGATACCACGAAGATCATAATCGCGCAGAGAGTCGCTTCAGTCATGGAGTGCGACATGATCGTCATCATGGACGGCGGCCGCATCGTTGACACGGGCGCTCACGACGAGCTCCTCGAAAGATGCGACATCTATCGTGAGATCTATGAGGAACAGACGAAGGGAGGTAAGCATCATGTCTGAGAACAAAGCAAAAGCTTATCAGAAGAATGCACCCGAATCTGCTCCCGCAAGAGGACCCGGAAGAAACAGGGGACCTGCATCGATGTCCCAGCTCAAGGGCTCGGTCGGAAGCCTCAAGCGCGTCCTGAAGATCTACCTCAGCTATTTCCCCAAGCTTATCTGGGTCATCTTCGTATGCATCCTCGTAGGCGCCGTAACCGCTGCTGTGCCTTCTATCTTCCAGCAGAAGATAATCGCGATCATCGAGAATACATGGAAAACGGGTGACTGGGCAGCAGCAAGGCCTCAGGTACTTTCTTACATCATTCCTTTGATCTGCCTCTATGTTGTAGCTCTGGCACTGGCGATCGTTCAGTCTCAGGTCATCGCTTACATGACGCAGAAGTTCCTCGCAAGGCTCAGAGAGGATCTTTTCGAGAAGATGCAGCGCCTGCCGCTTCGCTATTTCGATACACACAAGCACGGCGAGATCATGAGCCACTACACCAACGACATCGACACATTGAGACAGTTAGTCGCTATGGCGCTTCCGAACATATTGAGGAACGTCATCCTGCTTGTCACGGTTTTCGGCATCATGCTTTACTACAGTGTCTGGATGACTCTCATACTGTGTCTCGGAATCGTGCTCATGATCGGCATCACGGGCAAGGTTGGCGCAGGCTCTGCGAAGTACTTCATCAGACAGCAGAAGGCAGTAGCTTCCACAGAAGGCTTCATCCAGGAGACCATGAACGGCCAGAAAGTCGTAAAGGTCTTCAACCACGAAAGCCAGGCCATCGAGTCATTCGAAGAGCTCAACAAGGCTCTCATGTCTGACAGCGGCAAGGCTAACGCTTACGCAAACGTCTTAGCTCCGATCATCAACAACATCGGAAACATCGTCTATGTTCTCCTCGCAGCTGCAGGCGGCATCATGATCTACTTCAACACACCGAATTTCTCGATCTCCGGACTCCCGTTCGGAATCGCCATCATGATCCCGTTCCTCAACATGTGCAAGCAGTTCATGGGCAACTTAAACCAGCTGACGATGCAGATGAACGCCATCGTCATGGCAGGCGCAGGCGCAGAGAGAATCTTCGCACTCCTCGACCAGGAGCCTGAGACAGACGACGGTTACGTTACTCTCGTCAACGCAAACATCGGTGAAGACGGCACCATCACAGAGGCTGACCACATTACCGGACACTGGGCATGGAAGCATCCTCACCAGGCTGACGGCACCATCACATACACCGAGCTCAAGGGTGACGTAAGACTTACCGAAGTCGACTTCGCGTATGTTCCTGAGAAGCAGGTCCTTTTCGATGTTTCAGTCTTTGCTGAACCCGGCCAGAAGGTAGCTTTCGTAGGCGCCACAGGTGCAGGAAAGACGACCATCACGAACCTCATCAACCGTTTCTACGACATCGCAGACGGTAAGATCAGATACGACGGCATCAACGTCAACAAGATCAAGAAGAAGGATCTGCGCCGTTCACTGGGCCTCGTTCTCCAGGAGACCAACCTGTTCACGGGCACGGTAATGGACAACATCAGGTACGGCAAGCTCGAAGCTACCGACGCGGAATGCGAACAGGCTGCAAAGCTTGCGGGCGCAGCTGACTTCATCGAGCGTCTGCCTGACGGATACAACACGATGCTGACCAACAACGGTTCCAACCTCTCACAGGGCCAGCGCCAGCTGATCGCCATCGCGAGGGCTGCCGTTGCGAACCCGCCGTGCCTCATCCTCGACGAGGCTACGTCTTCGATCGATACGCGTACTGAGGCCATCGTTCAACGCGGCATGGACAAGCTCATGGAGGGAAGAACGGTATTCGTTATCGCGCACCGTCTGTCCACGGTCCAGAACTCTGACGTCATCATGGTTCTCGATCACGGAAAGATCATAGAGCGCGGAAGCCACGATCAGCTCATATCCGAGAAGGGCGTTTACTATCAGCTCTACACGGGTGCGTTCGAGCTCGAGTGATCTGTTTTGAAATCTGATTTGAAAGGCTGCCTTCGGGCGGCCTTTTTTGTTTTGCTTTTGGGGCTCGGCTGGGGGTGGCCGGCCGTCGCTGATCCTGATTTACCTATAAGACGGAGCATTTTGCTTCTCTTATAGGTAAAATTTGAGGCTTTTTGTGTCAGAAAACGGAAAAAGCCCATAAGAGAACGAAAAATGTGTTCCTTATAGGCCTTTTTCGATTATCACAGCCGTTTTTCTTCGAAATTTGCATATAAGGGAGACAAAAAGTGTTCTCTTATAGGTAAATGCCACATTTCAAGGGGCAGAATTAATTAAGCATGGTCCTGATGCTCAGTTTGACGCTCTGTTTTCGTGTGAACAGAGCGTCAAACAGGTAATGATCAGGCGAGCTTCAACGCGTGACCGAGCACTCCCATTAAAAACAGGATCACCGCTGCGGCAGCCAGACCACACCAGAAGAGAATATAAAGCGGCTGGGGCCTAAAGATCCTGGTGGGATCGTCTCTGTGCTGAGCGACTTCAACGGTCGAATAGAGTTCAACATCGGAATCCCAGCCCAAAATCCAACTGTCATACACAACTTCGGCCTTTTCGCCGTTAACATCGATCTCGAAAACAGGAGTTGTATAACACCTGGTGCCGCGGGCTCTGGAATTACGAGCTATCATTCTGGCATACCCTATGCATTTAGCCTCGGTTTTCCTGGTATAGAGCCTCTGTTTTTCAGTTGCGGTAAACAGGGCAGCGCTCAGGAAATATATGGCAGGGAAGCCGAAAAAAAGAAGTGATTCCTTATAAAGGATCAAGTACAGCGGTATGGCCATGATGACCCCTGTGCCGAATATTATCATGGAAACCATGTGCCTTGCAGGATCATAGACGGTGTTGTTTCTGTCTTTATCCCTGTAGTTTCGAAGTGACAGAGCAAAAGCCCCGACATAGAACATCTCATAAAGGAAAAAGCCCATGAACTTTGAGAACAGATTGCTGTCCTTAAATACCGTGCCGTACAGTATCATGCCGATCATAAAGACAATGATGCACAGAGATACAACGATGGTGACCATCTCCTGCGTCTTGGACATCTTGCCGGTGGCGTTCATCCGCTTGAGCGCATACCATTCGTCAATGTAATAACGTCTCTCGCTAAATGATACATGCTGATTGTCATCAACAATGCGGTGTTTTTGTTTTTCTTCAGTAAATAACACTTTAATCTGCCCCTTGTAATTAAATGGGGGCTGCCCCGGTTGAGACAGCCCCCGGTTTTATGTCTGACCGGAATCAGCCGAGCTGCTTGAGCAGGTCGTTATATGAAATGCCTGTTGATTTGGCTTTTCCTAAAAGCTGGTAAGGAACGGAATTGAAGTTCTTCTGGTAGTTGGCGGAGAAGACCGACTCGGGGCTGCTGATGAGGGCTTTCTCAAGGCGGCGGAATTCGTCGACCTCTATGGTTGTGGAATCCTTGTATTTATCTACGCCTTTTACCGTGCATACCTTGATCTGCATGGACTCGCCGTTCTTGCCCTTCATTTCGGGACCGAGGGTTAAGAACAAGTTGCCGGTGTATTCCATGAAATGACCGGTGCCCTTGCTCGAGTAGATGCAGTATTCCGTAATCGTGCCGCTGTCGTCAAGGTAGCCCTTGTATGTGACTATCTTGTTGTCCTTTGTCCTGATGACGAAATACTCGGCGATATTACTCTCGGGATCGGTCAGGGCTTCGATGAGGATTATGGCAGACTTCTGCTTGGCGGGATCGTAAGAATAGATGATGAAATTGATGGTCTTGCTGTTTTCAGAGCCCTTGCAGAAGATGTAGAGCTCGGGGATGTCATCGCCCGTTATGTCAACAAGTCCGCATGCGTTGGTGTTCATGTTCTTTTCGAACCACTCGATCTTTTCCTTGTTGGACTCGATGCGCTTTGCATAGTCAGCATAAGCTTTTGCAAGATCCTCTTTGGTGCCCTTCTGGGGAACCTTTGTGGGCTCCTTTGAACCTGAGGGTTCAGTTTCTGAAGGTTCTGTCTCAGAGGGCTTAGTCTCTGACGGTTCAGTTTCCTTGGGCTTTGTCTCCTTTGTCTCAGACTCTGAAGGCTTTGTCTCATTGGCTCCGCCCCATGAAGTGGAGGAAGCGATGTCGAAGCCTACGAAATCGAAGATCTCCATGAGATCCTCAACGTTCTTGATCTTGAGGCCGTCCTTTGTGTCGATGAACCTTAAGGTAAGATGCTGCTCTTCGGTATCTGCCTTGCGGACAGCTTCAGTCACTGCGAGATAGCTGTCGATGGAAGAGTCTTCAAAGACCTTTTTCCACTCGGGAATTGAGAAAGTTGCCTTGACCTTTGCGATGCCGTCGACAGTCTCGATGTCGGAATCGCTGACCTTGATCTTGATGCTCTCTGCGACTGCCTTGTAGCATGCAGCAACTTCATCGTCGTAGAGATCAATGTTGATGGAATCCTTGTAATCCTTGTAGACGGAAGAACCGGATTCGAGATTGGTGAGACCTAAGATCTTGTCAGCGTCGCAGGAGTTGACGGCTTTTTCAAGCCTTGTGACAGCGTCTGAAGGATCTTCGGAAAGTTTCTTGGAGCCGGTGCATCCGGCAAGGTTGATAGCGAATATCATGACCAGAATAACGGCCAGTATCCTGTTTGTCTTATAACTCATTTTTATGCCTCCCTTAAAGCAATCAAAACAAATTGTACCACTTGATAATGAATAAACTGTTTCTAAATAATAAAAAGGCTGCCCACGGTTGAAGACAGCCCTTTTGCGTTTTAAGTTGTATATGTGATCATCCGAGCTGCTTTAAGATCTCAGCGTAGGACTTGCCTTCGTTCTTTCTGTTCTTGAGGTGCTCTGCAGCAGTGGATTTGCTGTTGTTAAGCATCTTGGCGCAGAAGATGACGTCGGCTTTTGTGAGGAGTTCTTTTTCGACTCTGAGGAATTCCTTGTAATTGATCGAAGCGTTCGTTGTGTATTTGTCGAAGCCTCTTAAGGAGCAGACAGCGTTTTCGGTATCTCCGCCCGTGACGCCGCAGATCATGTATCCGGAATATGCCAGGGTCGCTACATAGTCCATGTATTCATAGAGATTGTAGTAGCAGATGACGTTCTTTTCGTCGATGAAGCCCTTGTAGGTTACAACGTCACCGTTCGGGCACTTGATGACGGCGAATTCGGAAATCTCGCTTGTCGCATCGGTCAGGGCTGTGTCCAGATAATCGGCCGTGACCTTATTTGCAGGGTTGTAAGAGAACACGTGGAAATCGATGAAGTTTTCTTCTGCATTGCTCTTTGTAAATATGAAGAGTTCGGGGATGCCGTCGCCGTTAAGGTCATTGAGGCCGCAGGAATCCTTGCTGACGTTCTTTTCGAACCATGCGATGCCGTCAGCATATTTCTCGAGCACCTTTTTATAATCGGAATAAGCTTTTGTCAGATCGTCTTTGGTGCCCTGCTGGGGAGCCTTTGTGGGCTTCTTGGAAGTTGAAGGATCGGGTTCACCGGAGGGCTCTGTCTCATCAGGCTGAGTCTCAGAGGGCTCTGTTTCCTTCGGTTTTGTCTCCTTTGTCTCATCCTCTGAAGGCTTTGTCTCATTGCCACCGCCCCATGAAGTGGAGGATGCGATGTCGAATCCGACGAAATCGAAGATCTCCATGAGATCTTCAACGTTCTTGACCTTGAGGCCGTCCTTTGTGTCGATGAACCTTAAGGTAAGGTGCTTTTCTTCAGTATCTGCCTTGCGTACGGCTTCTGTTACGGCAAGACCGTTTTCCATTGAAGAGACTGCAAAGACCTTTCTCCACTCGGGAATTGTGAATGTTGCCTTGACTTTTGCGATGCCGTCGACAGTCTCGATGTCGGAATCGCTGACCTTGATCTTGATGCTCTCTGCGACTGCCTTGTAGCATCCTGCAACTTCATCGTCATAGAGATCGACGTTGATGGAATCCTTGTAATCCTTGTAGACGGAAGAACCCTTTTCAAGAGTGGTGAGCTCCAGGATCTTGTCTGCGTCGCAGGAGTTGATGGCTTTTTCAAGTCTTGTAACGGCATCTGAAGGGTCTTCGGAAAGCTTCTTTGTGCCGCTGCATCCGGCAAGGTTGATAGCGAATATCATGACCAGAATTACGGCCAGAATCCTGTTTGTCTTATAACTCATATCTTTGCCTCCCTTACAGCAATTACCACAAATTGTACCATGATAAAGAAAGAATATCTTTTGACATTATTAAACCCTCCATTTATGCTTTAATAAGATTTGAGGAGGACGGACATGCCACGGGTATTTCTTGTAGAAGACGAAAGCACCATAAGAAGCACGCTGCGTGACACGGTCCCGTGGGAGCAGTTAGGCTACACGTTCGTCGGTGAGGCAACCGACGGAGAGATGGCGCTTCCGCTTATCGGCACGACCCATCCGGACGTTCTCATCACTGACATCAAGATGCCCTTTATGGACGGCCTTTCACTTTCAAAGCTCGTCCTCAAGGAGTTTCCGAACACAAAGATAATCATCATATCGGGATACGACGATTTCGAGTACGCAAGACAGGCGATCGAGATCGGCGTTGAACAGTATCTATTAAAGCCCATCACTAAGGCGAACCTCATGAACGTTCTCCGTGAAGTTAAGGAGAAGATCGAGCAGGAGCAGGAGCAGCGAAACTACCAGGCCCAGTTCCAGAGGGATTCTCAGGAGTACGAGCAGTTCGCGAGAAGAAGCTTCATCGAGCAGGTCGTGGCAGGCAAGCTCTCGGTCCAGCAGATCTACGAGGACGCCGGAAGATTAGGGCTTGAGCTCAAGGCTCAGAGCTACTGCATAGCGCTGTTCTCCGCGATGGGCGAAACATATTCAGACACTGACGCCAGGGTCAGGGAAGACCTCTTGGGGCACTTCATGAAGCACCCGGAATATCTTCTCCTGCGCTGGAACCTTTCAACATACATGCTCCTCATAATGGGCGAAAAGAGCAGGATGGATAGCTATATCCAGAGCTGCATCGCCGCCATCACAAACCGCTACAGCGTATATGACGGGACAAAGCCCTGGTACGTTGCAGTCGGCATGACCGCGGGACGATTAAGCCAGCTTCCTGAGTGCTTTGAGGACGTTTCAAGGCTCTGGGCTTACAGATACATCCAGCCTGATACGCACATCCTTACCTCGGATACCGTTAAGGAACCGGGCGTTAAAGACACCAGCGCTGATCTCGGAAATTTCGACGTAAGCAAGTTCAATCCCGAGATGCTCATGGAGATCATGAAGACGGCGGCTCCGGAGGAAATCCCGAACGTCGTAAGCGAGTTCCTTTTGGATATCAGCAGTGCCGTCGGCTCGCCCGCATTCTGCCATTACGTAATGCTCTCGACGAGGTTCACGGCAATCCAGTTCGTTTCGTCTTTGGGCGTTAAGCAGGAGAAGCTCCTTGAAGGGATCACCTGTCAGGACATGACCGAGCAGCAGAATGTTGAGATGCAGGACCTGCGAAGATACATGAACGAGTTTATCATGCAGGCGGTAAAGCTGCGCATACAGAACTCCGCAAACCAGTACAGGGACATCCTGGGACGCGCGGTCGACTATATCGATTCTCACTTTACAGATGACAGTCTTTCGCTCAACACGGTCGCAAAAGAGGTCAACATAAGCGCAAACTATCTGTCCGCGGTATTCAGCCAGGAAATGAAATCCACGTTTGTTGAATACGTTACTTCAAAGAGAATGTCACTTGCAAAAGAACTCCTGAGAACGACCGATAAGCACAGTGGCGAGATCGCGCTCGAAGTGGGATACAAGGATCCTCACTATTTCAGCTTCCTTTTCAAGAAGACGCAGGGCATGACCACAAGAGAGTACAGGGCCGGGGGTAAGCACTGATGAAGGCTAAGGAGACCACGATCTCCTCGCAGATGAAGAAGCTCTTCATAGGGCTTGCGATCCTCACGGTCACGGTCTTCCTGATCGAAGTGCTCACGATCATCTACTACCAGCTCAGATACCAGCATTACATGCATAACCTGACGACGGCTTCCGAGTTCAACCAGAACTTCAAGGAAGACATCGATCTCAAGATGTACTACTACGTTATCGGAAGCAAGGAAGCAGAAGGCCTTCCGATGAAAGAAGTCGGTCAGGCGAAAATGATCGCCCAGGACCTCATCTCGAGCACCTCGAACAAAGACAGCAAGCAGGCCATCACCAGCGTTATCGACCTCTGCGGAAACCTGGAAGACCAGATGCGCGAGATCGAGTTCACCGCGAGCTACGACCAGCGCCAGATAATGCTGAAGAACAACATCTACGTTCTTACGTCCCTCATTGAAGAATACATGTACCGTTATCTCTACTGTGAGGCGGTACTTTTGAATACCCTGCAGGACAGGATGAACGCGCAGCTGACGATCGGACTCATACTGATCGTGTTGGGTGTAACTGTCCTGTTTACTCTGCTCCTGCGCCACTCGGCAAGGATCTCGCGCTCTATCGCGGAACCCATCGAGAACCTCAACAACCGCGTTCAGGAGATCGGAGGCGGTGACCTTACGGTAAGAGAACCCGTTGAATCGCAGGTATATGAGGTCAGCGCGCTCAGTGAAGGTGTTGAGCAGATGGTCGAGAAGATGGGCAACCTCATGAAGGAATCGACCGACAGGCAGGAGAGCCTTCGTCAGGCAGAGCTCGCTCTCCTGCAGGCGCAGATCAACCCGCATTTCCTGTATAACACGCTCGATACGATCATTTGGCTGATCGAGGCGGGCAAGACCGAGGAAGCAGAGGAGATGGTCACTGACCTTTCATCCTTCTTCAGGCATTCGCTCTCGAACGGTGAGGATGTCGTAACCTTAGACGATGAGGAGAAGCAGGTAAGATCCTATTTGCAGATCCAGCAGTTCAGATATAAGGACATCATGGACTATTCGATCGACATAGATAACGACATCAAGGGAACGAGGCTTCCCAAGCTCACGATCCAGCCTTTGGTCGAGAACGCTCTGTATCACGGCGTTAAGCTCAAGAGGGCAAAGGGCCTCATCACCGTCAAGGGAAAAGCAGAAGGTGATGACATAGTCATAACCGTAAGCGATACCGGCGCGGGCATGACCAAAGACCGCCTTGAAGAGCTCAGGGCAGGACTTACTAACCGTGAGAGGGTAGGCTTCGGCCTTTCGACGGTAGACGAGAGATTAAAGCTCTTTTTCGGTGAGAAATACGGGCTTTCAATAGAGAGTACAGAAGGCGAGGGGACTGACGTAACCGTAAGGATACCGGGCCCCGGGAGGAAAGATAATGAAACGTAAGGCAGCGGCATTACTGATGCTTCTTTTATATACGGTCTTTGTTTTCGCGGGATGCAGCAAGCCCGAGGAACCCAAGAAGGATGACCTTATTGTCATCGGCATGAGCCAGGTCGGCGCTGAGTCTGACTGGAGGCAGGCCGATACCGCTTCGATGAAATCGGTATTCACGGAGGCAAACGGATACAGGCTTCTTTTCGAGGATGCAAGGCAGGACCAGGAGAACCAGTTTGTCGCAATCAGAAGGTTCATTCAGCAGAAGGTAGATTACATCGTCGTCATGCCGATAACCGAGGACGGATGGGATGCGGTACTCAAAGAGGCAAAGGATGCAGGCATCCCGGTTATCCTCGTTGACCGTATGGTAAACGTCAAGGACGATAATCTCATTACGGCGCACGTCGGTTCTGATTTCTATGCCGAGGGCAAGAAGGCAACCGACTGGATGAAGAAGAAATACGCATCGGCTGAGGAACTCAACATTGTCCACATCCAGGGAACAAAAGGCAGCACCGCGCAGATCGGAAGAACATCCGCCCTCGATGACGCCCTTAAGGCAAACAATACCTGGAAGCTCCAGGCGAGGATGGACGGTGACTTCACCGAGGCAAAGACCTACGAGGTAATGAAAGAATACCTTTCAAACCGCGAGACGCTTCCCAAGATCGATGTGGTCTACTGCGAGAATGACAACTCCGCTTACGGTGCGATTAAGGCGCTTGAGAGCTTCGGTTACACATGCGGAAGGAACGGAGTATCGATAATCTCATTTGACGCCACATATAACGCGCTGGTCTACTGCCAGAAGGGCAAGATCGCGCTCACAGTTGAATGCAATCCATTATTGGGACCTCTCGTCGAGTCCGTTATCAGGACTATTGAAGAGGGCAAAGTCCCCGAAAAGAACCGCTATGTCGAAGAATCTGCATTTACGCCCGAAGACATAACAGAGGAACTTTTATCTTCAAGAAAATACTGATGTCAGGTGCTGGATCGCTCTGACAATTCCCACGGAAGGACCAGCGAATGAGGGTTCTTTCCCTGAAGAATGGAGAGCATTAAGGTGGCCGCTTCCGTGCCCATACGTCTGGTCTTGTGCCAGAGTGAAGTGATCGGGACGGGCGAGATCCTGCTGTAATAACTGTTGTCAAAGCTTGCGACCGCGATGTCCTCAGGAACCTTTTTCCCGTTGTCCGTCAGGTACTTTATAAGGTGGTATGCGATCTCGTCGTTGTAGCATATGACGGCGTCTGCGAGCGGGAGATGCTCTTTTATGAAAGACTCTATGAGCGACATGTCCCTGCCGTCAACTAACCTGCTCCTCTGGTATGAATCAAACCAGCAGATGCTGTGATCGGGTATCTGAAGGCCTCTGTCGCGGATCGCGTTCATCATGCCGCTGTATCGTTCGGGCCCCTGCAGGTCGTCGCTCTTAAATAATCCTCCGATGTTCTTTCTTCCCTTATCCAGAAGGTACTGCGCGAGACGGTAACCGCCCGCGTAGTTGTCGTCTGTGACGGAGGGCAGATATGAAAGGGCAGGGTAGTTGCCCTGGAAGAACACTATCGGAATGCCCATCTTGTGGAGCGTCTGATACAGGTCCATGTTGGGATTGGGCAGGGCGGTCTTGGAACCTTCGACGAGTATCCCGCCGACCGGATGGTTTATCAGACGCTGGAGGATCTCTCTTTCAGCCGAGACCCTGTTGAGCGTTGCAAAGCTCTGGAGCTGATAGCCCCTGCTGCCCAAAACATTTTCCATGTCTCTTAATAAAGTAGGGAAAATATATTCATCAGTAAAAGTGGTAATGACCGCGATCTGGGCATGTGCGGAGAACCCAGTGTTGGCCGCGTAATATCCGCTTCCGCGCCTGCTTGTTATGAGGCCTTCGCTCTCTAAGTCCTGCATCGCTCTTCTGACGGTCTGGCGGCTTACACCGAACCTTTGGGTGAGTTCGCGCTCGCTCGGAAGCTTATATGAGAGATTTTTGGCATGGAGCATGACGTCTTCGCGAAGAAATTGCGCCAAAACCTTGTATTTCATAGCTTTGAGCCCCTTTCAGCCTCTGCTTTCCTCAAGTACAATTTGTACAATTCCATAAAAAAACACATTTTTGCTATCTCTGCAGCAAGGTGTTTTTTTCGGAAAAATACATATATTTTCCGTAAAATCTGTAATTCGAAAAAACGGCTTTTGGCAGATTTACATAACCGGTTTTTGTTAAACGGGCCCGTCCGAAAGTAAATTTTTCAACCAAACCCGTATGCTTTTCGGAAGAAATCCAACAATCACAGATAAATTATCGCAAACTGGTACGCTTTTTTCAACGAGCCTCAAAATTTGTATTGTTTATTGAGCCAAAAGCCCGCCGGCGTTATTGAACGGGGTACACCGTCAAGGCAAACTGTGGACAAGAAAGCCCGATCCGGAATACCGGCGGCGCTTCGAAATCAAGAAACACATCTATGAAAGTGAGGAAAAACTATGAAGAAGTTTCTTGCGGTATTTTTGACTGCTACAGTAGGTCTCGTTATGGCTGGCTGCAACCAGGCGCCCGCTGCAACAACAGCTGCTGCTACAACAGCTGCTCCCGCTGCTACAACAGCTGCACCTGCTGGTGACAAGCTCATCAAGGTCGGCATCATCAACAACGACCCTAACGAGTCCGGTTACCGTACAGCTAACGACAAGGACATGAAGGCTACTTTCACAAAAGAGAACGGCTATGAAGCTCAGTTCGCTTACAGCCTTAAGAACGACGAGCAGATCGCTGCAGCTAAGAAGTTCATCACTGACGAAGTTGACTATCTCCTTCTCTCAGCTGCTGACACATCAGGATGGGATTCAGTTCTCCAGGATGCTAAGACAGCAGGCGTAAAGGTTATCCTTTTCGACCGTACAATCGACGCTGACCAGTCTCTCTATGAGGCTTCCATCGTTTCCGACATGAGAAAAGAAGGCGACACAGCAGTAGCTTGGCTCGAGTCTCAGAAACTCCCTGAGTACAAGATCATCCACATCCAAGGCGCTATGGGTACAGCAGCTCAGAAGGGCCGTTCCGGCGCTATGGACGACAAGGCTAAGGAAAAGGGCTGGAAGATCGTAAAGCAGCAGACAGCTGAGTGGAATGCAGAGAAGGCACAGCAGATCGTTCAGTCTGTTATCGACTCCGGCGAGAAGTTCAACGTTATCTATGCTGAGAACGACGATATGGCTAAGGGCGCTGTTGCAGCTCTCGACAAGGCTAACATCTCTCACGGCGTAGGCGGCGACGTCATCGTTATGGGTTATGACTGCAACGCTTGGGCTCTCAAGGAACTGCTCGCTAAGAAGTGGAACTATGATGGCCAGTGCAATCCTTTCCAGGCTTCCTACATCGACAAGATCATCAAGGACTTCTCCGCAGGCAAGGCTCCTGAGCAGAAGACGATCATCATGGACGAGAAGGGCTTCGACGCTACAACCATCACACAGGAAGACGTTGATAAGTACGGAATCTGACAGGTCCGGAAAAGTTTCAACAGATAACTTGTAATTGACCGGCACGCGGTACGGAACTTCCGCACCGCGTGCCTTTTTAAGAAATATG
>JAEEGL014777326.1_pt1 | contig 36786 bp, 23 predicted proteins | sample 9134231 | NCBI WGS metagenome assembly JAEEGL01 (sample SAMN16246548, study PRJNA631951) | gut metagenome | biome: gut microbiome; feature: rumen; material: fiber-attached | host: Bos | place: Iran: Karaj | collected 2018-10 | reverse complement strand
CCCATTGGAAACTCCAATTTTAGCAGAATGTTGGATGGCCCCCCTCATTCCGACCGTTAATCTTATCTAATATACATCGAATTCCGGCTTTATGAATCCCGTCAGGCGCGTTTCCCGCCCTCTGGCGGGATTTTTTTTGCCTGAAAATTCCCCTTTTTCGCGGAACGCCACCTGTTATTCGGAAAAAAACACCGAATTAATCGACAGACGCCACGAGGTGTGGCCGTCGGAAACCCAAGAGGAGTTCCAATGAACACAAGCAGATTCTTAAGCATTGCCATGGAGTCCATGCCGAAAAACTGTTCAAGGAGGAATTTTCGAATGAATATTGGATGTCAATCCCTGAATTATTCAAGATGAAAAGAATCAGAAATGACGTTCGGCAAAGGATCTGCCACTATGTGTCTTCAGATAAGCCTCGAAAGCATAAGCCTTTTCTTTGGATGAAAACGCAATTGCTGTTTCAATGCGCCATGGCTTAAACTTGGAGGTATGAGGCACCTCGCCTGCGTTGTGCTTCGCAAGTCGTGCACCTAAATTCTCTGTGCATCCTGTATAGTGATGTCTCCCCGTAGCAACATCCACGAGCATGTAAACATAATAGAATTGGAACATCTTCTTACTTCCGAGTCCCTTTTTTGTGCTGTATCATTGCCCGGCTTCATCGGCTTTGATGAACGCCGATTTCGCCGTGGCAGTCTTCCCCTTCGGGTTCGCTTGTCAATCTTGCGGCTTGCCAAGGCGAAAAAAAATCCGGCATCAAGCCGGATTTTTTGAAGACTGGTGGAGCATATCGGATTCGAACCGATGACCTCCTGCATGCCATGCAGGCGCTCTAGCCAACTGAGCTAATGCCCCTTTCTCAGACAACACATATAAAATAAGCCGCTTTTGGAAATATTCAAATGGGTTGGAGGCAGATTTTTCAAAATTAGTGATTTTTCTGATTCTGAACGGGGGTGGAGTTCAGCCGTTCGCCGACGGCGCCGCCAGGGTGGATGAGGGCGAATTGGCCGGCCTGGAAGCCTGTCTCTTCCACCAGTGCCGTCTGAAGGGCATGGAAAATCATGCAGAGGACAGTGGTGCTGGTGGTACCTTGGGTGTTCCATTTGTCCGTCTCGCGGTTGACGTGCATTGGCAGGACCACATCCGCCGCAGTGGCGAGAGGAGAGGCCAAGTTCTCCGTCACGGAAATGACGCGAACCCCTTTGGCCTTGCAGATGTCCACCATGGGCAGAAGCTCCTTGGTTTTTCCTCCGCGGGAGGCCAACACCATGACATCGCAGGCTTGCAGGAAGCCCATGGCGCCGTGGACGGCCTCCGCAGGGGAGATGAAACGAGCTGGCCGCTCGATGCAGCACAGGAGGTGGGCGAAATGCTGGCAGATGATGCCCGAATGGCCGCAGCCGCTGGTGCCGATGCGCTCCGCATGAGCCAACAGGTCAACCGCCTGCCCAAAGGGCTCGGGATCGAAGCGATTTCTAAGTTCCTGCAAACAGGCGATTTCGATGTCGTAGGCGGCTTTTGCGGCGGTGATGGATTTGGGTTTCAGCATGGTTTTCTTTCGTCCTCTCCTGCTTTCAGCTGTCTATTCGTTGGCCGGCAGCATGATGATCTGGCCGATGGGAAGCTTGCCGTCGTTGCTCAATGTGGGATTGAGCTTCAGCATGCCCTCAATGTATTTTTTATCTCCAAGTTCCTTGACTGCAATGCTTTCCAGAGTGTCGCCCTTTTTGATCTGATAGGGGAAGGGCTCGGCGTGGGCGGCGGGGCGGTTGACGCCCGAATGGGAGACCGTGCCGACTTTCACCACTTGTTTACGATCATTCAGACGGAAGGCGAGAACCTGCTTCTTCTCGTCGGGTCGCGCATAGTCGGTGAACACCTCCGCATAGAGGGTCACGGGGCCGAGAATCTTCTGTGTGTGGGTTCCATAGTAGTCCGTCTCAATGACATAGTCGCCCTTGACGGCGTTGCGGACCATGAACTCCTCCGGTCCGTAGCCCTGCGTGAAATCGCAGGAATTGCGGCCGCCCGTCGGCGTGAAGCGGTTGCTGTAGTAGCATTTCACCTTGAAGGGATCAGTGACCCATAGATCCATGTCGCTCATGTCCGTGTCCCAATTGATGACCACCCGTATGTCTGTGTCCACCAAATGGATGTACTTCTTGTCCACGTTTTTGATCATGATCCCCTTGCGTTTGGCGCGGGCGATGACGCGGTTGATTTCCGTCAGGGCGATGACCTCGATTTCGGGGAAGCGGGAATCAAATTTGTTGTTGACAACGGTCAGCAGCATGTCGACGGCTTCCTGAAAGCGCTCCTGATCATCAAGAACCAACGCCAAATCGCGGTAGGACTGGGGCTCTTCGGGAGCGAGACGGATGACCTTGCGGAAGATGTGCTCCGCGGCGGCGAATTCGCCGAGGAAGCGCAGCTTGTAGCCAAGAACCCGCAGCATCTGCTTGTTCTCGATTTCCAGCTCGGCCAAATTGGTGATGATGCGGAGGCCAAGCTCCTTCTGGCCGGCGTCGATGAAGACGTTGGCGCAGTCCATGAAGAAGCCGGGGGCGTCGCCATGGGAGCGGCGGAGCTGCAGATAGGCCCTGTAAGGGCTGGAGGCTTTCTTAAGTTCCTCCAAATAAGGTTCATCGGGAGTCCACGCCTGAATGGTGGTGCGGGCCTTGGCGGGTTCGGCGGGGTCGGTAGACTCCGCGGCGCCATTGTTGTCCATCGCTTCGGGCTCCCGTGCCATGAGTGGGGCCTCCATCACCTGATTTTCTCTGACAGACGCCCCCGCCACCATCGCCTCGTCCCGTGCGGCGGAGTCGTTTGACATAAAGAGGTTTCTTGCGGTTCGCGACACCACATCGCGGAATGTTCTTTTCCGTTCGCCGCCCTCCGCACTGCTGGTCTTCGGGAAGGTCTTCATGTGCCACTGCACAAGAGCATTCCAAATCCGCAGGACATGTTCCGGAGAATTCGGCTTGAGGGCGAAGGACTCATTTTGGTCCGCGTCCTTGTTGTCCTTCATCCTTTCATCGTAGGCGCGGCACATGTCCGGCAGGGACTCCGGCGGGCGGATGCCGTAGCGGACATACTGCTCCAGGCTGTCCAACACCATCAGCGACGTGTTGGGCGTGACCAAACCGTAGAGTTTGCCGGCTGCGGTGACATCGCTCTCTGGCGCGGCGGACGCCAACATGTCGTTGATGCGCATCTGGCCGTAGAGCGTGCGGACCAGGGAGCCGTTCTCCAGACTCCTGTCCTTCGGCAGGGGGACATCCACCTGCTCTTCCCGTCCGCCGCGTTTCAGCCGCAACGTGATGGACTCAGCGGCGGGGGGCAGGATGCCACTCACGGAAAGACGGCTGCCTTCCAGCGCCCACACGGCATCCGTCAGCTCCTTGCCGTCCGCGCTGACGCAGGTGACCGCAGGCAAGGTGCTGGCCAGCAATGACATCGCCTCTTGAACGCCGACGGATCGCAGGTCAATGCAGACTCCTCCCGTCTTGATGGCGAGGGAGCGGAGGACGGTCACGTTCTGCTGCTTGTCGGAGAAGAAGGCGCAGAGCCGCCCCTTGACTGGGGCCTTGAGGGCAGGGGAGAGGTTGTCCAGCCCGTCGGAGAAGAGCAGGATGCCGAAGCCGGCGGGGACGGCGGCGAGAGCGGCCTCCACATGGGTTCCGCCGTCATAGTCCAGCTTCTCCAAGTAATTGCATAAGTCATTGACAGAACGGAAGTTTTGAACTTTCTCGGGGATATTTCTAAAGACCATGAGCTTAATGTCGTTGCGCTTATCCAGATAGTGGCGGAGGAACTCGATTTCCTTTGAATGGTCGGAGCTTTCGCGGGAGAGGGAGGCGTCCCAGAGCACGTATGGGGTGACGGCGGGAAGAGCGGTGCCGTTGCCCTTCTCGTCATCCAACAGCCGGTGGTAGGCGAAATAGCGGTTGCCGTCGGTCGCGCTTTGGCTGATGGCGTTTTCAGCGGGCTCGGTCATGATGGCGACGTAGAGATCCTCCGTCAGCTCAATGTCCTTCAGCTCCGTCTCCGCCAAATAGGCGGCGCGCCAGTTTTTGAACTCAAGAGAGGTCATGGGGCCCGCGACGACTTTGGGAGGCGCACTGGCGGTGGCCACGCTGATCTTCAGCTTGAAAGAATCCAGCCGATTGCCGAAGTGCAACGGCTGCACATAATAGGAAAAGAGGCCCTGGTCGGTCTTGTGGATGTCGACGTTGGCGACATAGCGAAGGCGCACTGTGCGGGAGCCATTGGCGGGAATTGGATAGACGCGGGTCTTGAACAGATTGCCCCCTGAATGCTCCACCAAGCCGGGGTCGACGCCCTGACGGACGATTTCATCAAAGACGGCGCGGGCCTTTTCCTTTTCCACGATGACGCCGTCCACCATGCGGCCATCGATGTCCAACGCGTAGCCGGCCACGGTCGCGCCGGTGGGCAGGGGGACCGTGAGTTCGCCTTCCACGACCGCATTGTTCGGGTTGTTCAGGTGGAAGGTCATGGTGGTCTCCGCCCAGACGCCGGTCACATCGGCCATGATTTCAACCTGGCTGACGGTAACCGGCTGCCAACGCTGCAGCGGAGGCAGTTTGAATTGGATGGGAGGCATGGGGATGATGGGCGGACGCGGCGGCAGGGGACGCGGGATGATGCGGTCCTCCTGTGCACTGAGAGCCAGCCCAATGCAAAAAGTCATGGCGAAGACGCCGAAAGTTCTGTTCATGATAGTCTCCCTTCTGCTTGGCGCGGATGACAGAATCCCTTCCGCCGCCGCTTACAAAATATATCAATGGGGGAGGGTCGATGGCATCCTCCCTGAAAATGGCGTCAGACCAATTGTCTTCTAAGCAGTAGTTCTAAGACGACGGAGTCAGGCGGACCGAGACGGCAAAGGGACATGGTCATGAAGCGGATGGAACAAAATCATTCCATCCGTTTCGGAGAGACCCTTGCCCCTGCGGTGTCGGCAAACGATTCTGCCGACTTCGGAGCAGTTCCGTCAAGAACAATTATTTGACCTTGTCGAGGAAGAAAAGTTCCGAGCGGCGGCGCAAAATATGTCCTTTGTGCTTCAGGGGGAGGAGGATGCCGTCGCGCATGATGTCCTTGCCGCTGCGGGTTTCGTCGTTGAACGTGTACATGGCGTTTTCGTCAAGACCCAGTGGGCGGACGCGGCGCTGGGAAACTTGATCGGAGGCGAGATACTGCACATGCAGGATGGCATTGCCGTCGTTGACCAGCTCCATCACCTTGAAGTCGGGCTGATAGACGGGGCAGTAGCCACATGCCTTCCACAAAAATTCGCGCTTCTCCTTGAAGAGGGCGATGTAGCGGGCGACCAGCTGACGATTGCCTTCGTCGAGGCTGCTTAGGCTGCCCGTAAAGCCGCACATGCCACCCGTGAAGTTCGAACAGAGCAGCGACTCCAAATCCACATTCTCGAATTCGTCCCACGTGCCGCCCAGCGGCGTGATAACCGGCTTGACGTCCTTGCCATAGAAGGGGATGGGGTAATTGATTTGATGGGGCGTTGCCCATCGCATGACACGGCCAGGCAGGTAGCGGTGCCAGAAGCCCGCGATGGTGTCGTTGACCTCGAAGGGATGCACATTGTCCGTGGGGAACGCGATGTCGAAATGCTTCAGCACCTCCAGATCCGTGCGCATGGCGCCGCTGGCGCAGCATTCGATGAAGACCTGGGGCCGCAGCTGGTGGATTTCATCGATAAGTTTGTAGAATAGAGAGACATAGGTGTTGTGATGGCGGTGCAAGTCGTCCTGCCCAAGGGACCCGTTCATGTCCGTTTTCATATAGACGATGCCATAGGTGTCGATGAGCCGCAGGAACGTTTGTTTCTGGAACTCATAGGCTTCTGGAATCTCCAGCCGCATGCGGCGGTATGGCGTGAACCAGTCCGGATGCTCCTTGAGCACGGGCACATTGGGGACGAAGCGCTCCGGCTCGATCCACAGGCCGAAGCCCAGGCCGGCGGCGCGGACCTCGTCCGCAAAGTCCTTCATCTTGCCGTAGAAGGCGCTGTTGGTGCTTTCGTGCCAATCGCCGACGCATTCCCACCAGCCGAGGCCCTCTGCGCCGAACCAGCCGGCGTCGATGACAAAGACCTCGCAGCCGACCTCCTTCGCCGCCGCCAGCTCCTCCCGCATATGGGGGACATCCAGCTGGTCGTAGCGGTCAATCCATGTATTGTACTCCACGGGCGGCAGACGGTTGGGCAACTCCAGATTGTCCATGAGGAAGCGATGGAGCTCGCCGGTGGAGGTGGTGAAGTCCGTGAAGGGCTGCGCAATCACCTGCGGCAGGGTCCAGCTCTCTCCGGGAGCCAGCTCATAGTCAAGGGACTCGTCGGAGATGCCCAGGGAGACCTCGATGGACGGTTCGGTGACGCTGTTGTAGGCAGGCTGCACCATGATGCGCCAGTCGCCGACAGGAAGAACGTGGAACGCAACGCCTTCAGAACGGCCGATCATGCGGAAGGCGATGAAGGGCGTGTTGCCTTCGGTGGTCCGTCCCCAGACATGGGACAGCATGAGTCCGCGGCCCTCCAGCGGCTGCCAATTGCCCTTGTTCTCATAGGACCAGCGGTTGTACTGCACATAGCTTTCATAGGGGCCGGGAGGCAGCGTCGCGCAGACGAAGGCGCGGCGGAAGAAGATGGGCTTGTCGGTGATGTTCGTGAGCACCGGCGTGATTAGCTGTATGCCGTTGGATTCACGGACTTGACACGAAATCCTGAAAAGGCCGTCCACTTCCTGATTCAGACTTTGCGTTTGATAGAGCGTGCCGTTGCACAAAATGATCATGCCCAAAAGAAGATCCTGCATTTTTCCTCCTTGCTTTGTTGAAGAGACTGACTATACCTATTATAATAATGAATGGAAAGACACCGTTTGAAGACTGACATACTATAGCGCATCACAGAAATAAATAAACTGGAAATTCGGGCAATGAAAAGATTAGGCAAGATTTTTCTAGTGCTGGCCATGGGGTGCGTAGCGGCATGGGCGGCTGCGCCGGAGAAGGTGCGCCAAGTGGAGGAAGGGCTTCTGACGGAGGCACATGTGAGCTGGTGGGGATATGACGGTGAGGATTCGACATCCTTCATCCAGGCCGCCCTCAATTCCCCTGCCAGAAAAGTGGTTCTGGACAAGATGGACGGGCCGTGGATGACTCTGCCGCTTTCCATGCCCAGCGACAAGGAGCTGGTGCTGGAGCAGGGCGTTGAGCTTGTCGCGAAACGTGGTGCGTACAAGGAACTTGGGGAATGCCTGATTACCCTGCGCTCCGTGCGGAATGTGGTCATCCGCGGGGAGGGGGACGGCGCCACGCTGCGCATGTGGAAGGCGGACTACCATACGGACGCCTACAAGAAGGGCGAATGGCGGCATGCCTTGAGCATCTTGAGTTCCAATAACGTGTATGTGGACAATCTGACGATGAAGGAATCCGGAGGGGACGGCATCTATATCGGTGTCTACAAGAAAGGCGAGCCTTCCAACAACGTGGTGGTGCGCCGCGTCACCTGCGATGGCAACAACCGGCAGGGCATCAGCGTGATCACGGCCGTCAATCTACTTATAGAGGACTGTCGGCTCATCAACACCAGTGGCACGGCGCCGATGGCCGGCATCGATTTCGAGCCGAATTTTATCGAGGAACCCATGCTGAACTGCGTTGTAAGGAACTGCATTGCAGAGAACAACGATGGGGGCGGCTTCGTAATGTACGCCCATGGCAATGGCGGGGACAATGGCCGGACCCTGGAGGTGACGCTGGACAATTGCATCTCCCGCAACGACAAGGGCTATGGCTTCAGCTACTTCGGTGGCCGGCTGGTGGGCGATGAGCGCAAAGGAGGCATCACATGGCGCAACTGCCTGGTGGAGAACAGCCAGAGTGGTGTGCTGATTGCGGACTGCTATCTGGAGGGACCCTGCATTCGGGTGGAGAATCTCACCATCCGCAGCAGCCATCAGAAGAAGCTGGAGGAGTCTCCTCTGAAAATCACTGCAACAAGATTCAACAAGCACAAGACCGGCAACGTCCATTTTTCGGGCGTCCGCATCGAGGACAGCGTGGAGCGACCTCCCCTCACGGCCATTGTCCTGCCCTTCGAATTCCATGGATTCCATCGGATTTTTGGAGATATCACCGTGGTGTGGGATGGGCAGGAGAAGCGTGAAGAGCTGCCGACGGACTGGGCGGAGACGCATTATCCTTCCATCTTTGAAGACACCCCGGAAGTGGTTGCACTGGACAGGCTGACAATCAAGAAAGGGCCTGCCTTGGCGGGGGCGCCGTCCTTCCCCGCCTATCAGCAGAGGGGGCTTGGGCGCTATCACATTCTTGCGGAAGCTGGTGACAATGTGGAGTTTGCACTGCTGTTCGGCCAGTTGGGGCGCTACACGGGGGACAAGGCTAAAGTCGAAGTGGCATCCCCTTCCGGCAAGACGTCCGTCGTGGGGGACGTGGAATTCCAGAAAACGACGGCATTCCGTTTTGTGGCGGAGGAAAGCGGTGTCTACCAAGTGATTGTGAATGCGGGGACGAATTGGACACGGATGGAGGCCTGCAGCCATCCCGCCTTTTTGGCGACGTGGCCGCAGGAGCTGAATTTCGTTGTGGGCGGCGGTGAGTGCGTCTTCCATGTGCCTTCAGGCTGCCAGGAATTTGCCCTGCGCTTCGTGGGGGATTTGAACGAGGGAATGAAACTGACGCTGTTCGCACCGGACGGACGGATCGTGGAAGAGGTGGATGACACCATTGCCAAGCAGTTCACCATCAAGAACGTGGCCGCTGCGGACACTGGCTATTGGAGGCTTCGCATCGCAAAGCCGAAGAATATGGTCATAGAGGATCACAAGGTGACTATCTTCGGCATTCCGCCGATTCTCAGCCTGAATGGCCAGATGCCGCTGTACACGGAATAGGCCATATGCAATATTTGTCCTATTGTAAATTTGTTGTATGATATTTGGAGAAGAACGAGGTATTGGTATGAATTGGAAGATCGTTGCATGCATATCCGCCATTTGCATGGGTGTCGGCGCGGTGCCGCTGGATTTGGCTTCTGGCAACTGGGACATGGATCCTCTGGGCTGGCGCCGGATTGAGAACGGCATGGCGTGCGTCGTGCGTGGTGCCGCCGTGTACACCGCCGCGCCGCTTTCGGAGGATTGTGAGGTGGAGGCGACGGTGATCGCGGACAAGCGGGAAGGCACCAATTATGCGGTCGCCGGCGTGGGATTGTTCATGGAGGATGGAAATATGTACCATGTGGCGCTGGTGGAGGGGCCTGTGAAGGTGGACAGTTTCCATTTCATTGAGATGCATCAGATGCACAAGTATGTCTGGCCCATGAATGACAATCTGGAAGTTCTTGACAGACAGGAGATTGATAATAAATGGAAGTATGGCGTCCCCTATCGCATCCGGCTGGAGAAGAAGAAAGACGTGCTCAAGGGCAGCGTGACGACGCTGGACGGCACATTGATGTTCAGCCAGACGATGAAATTCAAGGATGACACGCCGGTGAATTTCGTCCGCCCCTTTTTGAACTGCGCGAATCTGCGCTCCCGCTATTTTGATATTCAAGGTGCTTGGTCTGGAAAGACTTATGAACTCGATGAGGAGAGGAACACTTTCCCGCCCTATTCCTGCAAGAGCTATGTGGAGGGCCGTTCCATCGAGCCGACGGGGTTCTTCTGCGTCCGACAGGACGACGATGGCCGCTGGTGGGCCTATGATCCTCTGGGGCGGGGCTTTGTGGTCTTCGGTATCGACCATGTGGGCTATGGCGGCCATGGATGCGAGAAGACGGGCCGCATGCTGTACAAGGAGCACAACGACAAGGCCTACGCCTCCGTGGCCGAATGGGAGGAGAACACGCTTAAGCGCTTGACGGACTGGGGCTTCAATATGTTCTTGAGCGGCGGGATGCATCCGTTGGCGATGCGCGGCATGGCCCATGCCCCCATGATTGCCATCGGCAGTATCATGTCCAGCCTGGACGAGGAGTACTACATCGCCCCCAATGAGGACATTCCGTGCTCCGCGTTCCCCAATGTCTTCCATCCGCTTTTCCGCGAATGGTGCGCCTATCGCATCAGGAGAGTCTGTGCCAGCCAGGTGGAGAACCCATGGATATTCGGATATTTCCTTGACAATGAGCTGGCGTGGTGGGGCCGTACCGACCGTGCGGTCGGCCTTTTCGACATGGCGATGAAGAAGGATGCCTCCCATTACGCGAAGCTCGCCATCCGCGATCTGCTGCTGGAGAAGGCCGGCGGCGATTTGGCCGCACTGAACCGCACATGGAATCTGAAGCTGAAGAATGCGGACGAACTGCTTACGTTGACGGAACTCCCCAACGACACGGACGAGCAGCGGGACATCAAGACGGACTACCTGCGCCTGTGCGCCGAAAAGTATTTCGGGACGATACGGGAGGAGTTCAAGAAGATCGACCCCAACCACATGCTGCTTGGCTGCCGTTTCGCGGGCGTTTGGGGCAACCACAATGTGGTGTGGGAAACCGCCGGAAAGTATTCGGACGTGGTCACCATCAACTACTATGGCGACGTGGATCTGGATGCGGAGGCCGCCGTCGTGGAGCTGACGACGCTCCGCATCAACGACCGCCGCCCCGTGTCCACGGAATTCGACAAGTTGTACGAATGGGCGAAGCGGCCCGTGTTGATCACGGAATGGTCCTTCCCCGCGCTGGACGCAGGCCTGCCCAGCACCTACGGCGCCGGCCAGCGGTTCAAGACGCAGGCGGAACGCGCAAAGGCCACGGAGATTTTCGCGCGGACGGTTCTCAGCTTCCCCTACATCATCGGCTACGACTATTTCATGTTTGTGGACCAGCCGCCGGAAGGCATCTCCAAAGTCTTTCCGGAGAATTCCAACTATGGGATAGTCAACAACGATGATGAGCCGTATCCTCTTATGGTTAAGCTATTTACGGATATTCAGCATCATCCGGCGCAGGCTCGCATGGCGACCATTCCGCCGTTGAAGCCTGTCGTGCCACGGGAGCACAAGCTCTATGATGAGTTTCTGGCACCCCATGAAGCACAGGCCGGCAACGCGGCCGACTGGCATCTGCAACAGAATGGTCCGACGGAATTCTCCTGCGACAATGGCCTCTACCACATTTTCGCCACAAAGGACAAGCCCATGGTCATGATAGAGGCGGAGGGCAAGCCGCTGGCCAGATTCTGCGCCCTAACGCAGTATCTGAGGCCGGATGGCTCCTCCATTTGGAACGATGTCAACGAATTGGTGAAGGCGGACATTTCGGTGGAGGCCGGGCAGCTGACCGCCGTTCTCACGGCACGCTACAATCCCGTGCGCGAGGAGGAACAACCCTTTGAGATGACCTACCGCCTGGTGCTTCCCGCAAAGGGGGAGTTCATGCTGGCTGATGTCGTGGAGATAAGGAACACAGGGACATCGCCCCTGCGCATCAAAGGCGTTTTCCTGCGCTTTTTTGCGAATTTCGACGGGAAGCCGGAGGTCGAGACGGACATTCGACTGCAGCTGGCCCCCCGGGTCTGGAACGCGCCAAAGGTGACGGGCTGGCTGGCGCCTGACTCCAGCCGCTATCTCGCCTTCGCCTGCGAGGAGCGCGCACCGTTGCACATGAATCCGTGGCATGACGAGAAACGGGGCACCTACCATCCTGATTTCGCCTATTATCTCCCTGAACCAGAGGAGGTTGCACCGAATGCGGCCTATCGGCCGGACATCCGGATGTACATCATGGCGCTGTACGGTCATGGAAATCTTCATGATGGCCAGCTCAAGGCGTTCAAGCTCTGGCGTTGATGGCGTGCGTGGGCTTCCTTTGCGGTTGGACATAGATTGCAGACGTGAACAAGTTCGAACATCGCGTGATTGATTTCACCAGGGCGAATATTGTCCTCACCATCGCCGTGCTGGCGGCGGCGGTCACATCGCTGTTCGTGCCGCCGGACCGCCAATGGCTCGGCTATTTCGACTGGAAGACGCTGACCTGCCTCTTCTGCGTGCTGGCGGTGGTGGGCGCCTTGCGCAACATCCTGTTCTTCACGCTGTTGGCGCAGAACATCGTCCGACTGTTCCGCACCACACGGCTGAGCATTCTCGCGCTGGCCTACATCACGTTCATCGGCTCCATGTTCATCGCCAACGACATGGCGCTGCTGACCTTTCTGCCGCTGGGCTATTTCGTCCTCTCCTCCACCCACAACGAGAAGCATCTGGCCTTCACCTTTGTCATTCAGAACATTGCGGCGAATCTGGGCGGCATGCTGACCCCCTTCGGCAACCCGCAGAACCTGTATCTCTACACGAAATTCCACATCGGCAACCTGGAGTTCATGCGCATCATGGCGCCGCCCTTCGCCGTGGCCGTCTCCCTCATCACCCTGTGCTGCCTCTGTGTGAAAAGCACGCCGCTGCGGGTCGGAGCCTCCCCCATCAAGAAGCAGCCCCTGCGCATGGCCATCTATCTTGTCCTCTTCGCGATTTCCATCATCATTGTCTTCCGCATCCTGCCGTATTATTACGGACTCGTCATCATCGTCGCCACCCTGCTGGTCATGGACCGACGGGCCCTGGCCAATATGGACTATCCCCTCCTGCTGACTTTCGCTGCCTTCTTCGTCTTCTCTGGCAACATGTCGCGAATCGACGCCGTGAGGGAGTGCCTCGGCGGGCTGCTGAACAAAAACACCCTGCTGGTCAGCGCCATGTCCTGCCAAGTCATCAGCAACGTCCCTTCCGCGATTCTGCTCTCCCAGTTCACGGACAACTATCCTGACCTTCTGGTCGGCGTCAACATCGGCGGCACGGGCACGCTGATAGCCTCGTTGGCCTCCCTCATCACTTTCCGTGAATATCAGCGCCTCTGTCCAGGGGACCTGCGGCACTATCTAGCCGTGTTCGCCGCCTTCAACGTGGGCTTTTTGGCCCTCCTGCTCGCCTTCATGATGGGATTCTGAGCAGCGCTCCTTGAAACGGCGTCGTCACATCAAGCACCATGAGACAAAAAAACACTTTTTTTCAAAAAAATTCTCATATAGGGTATTGCAATTTGCCCAAAAGTTTCGTATAATTATAGGCAACACAGATAAGTGGGATGTTCCTTCGTTTCCCCGAAGCTTTTTTTCGGGGAGGGAAAATTTGCGATGCTGTGAAAAAACAAAAAAGGAAGAATCATGAAAAAAGCGTTTACCCTCATTGAACTGCTGGTAGTGATTGCAATTATTGCAATCCTTGCAGGTATGCTGCTGCCGGCTCTGGCCAAGGCAAAGCAGAAAGCCATGGCCGTCAACTGCACGTCCAACCTGAAGAACTGCGGCGAAGTCATCATGCTGTACTTTGACGATTTCGGCGGCCGTTTCCCCGTGTACTGCCAGTGCAGTCTGTACACTCAGGCGGGCGGAAGAGTGACGAGCTACTCCTGGGCCGACAACATGATGTGCGGCGGCTACATGGAAGAAGGCTCTGGCATCGTTGTGTGCCCGCTGGACGGCAAACCCCGCATCAACTGGCATGCCGATAATACGGGCTACATGCGCGTCTACACCCCCTACAACATCGACCAATGGAAAGAAGACCTGCATGAATGGCCCGGCAAGCCCGGTGGCCAGTGCCGTTGGGTGAAGACCTTGTACTTCAAGAACCCCTCCTCCACCATCCTCCTCGCGGACAACTACTGGACCTACAGGAACTCCCCCGGCTACATCATGTACACCGGCGATAACCTCTACAAACCCTATCCCCACATGATTCACAACGACCGCGCCAACATGCTCTTCGCGGATGGCCATGCCGCCTCCCTCTCTGGTGGTGACTATCTGAACGCCGTCAAGAAGATGCCGTTGGTCACCAACACCGTCGTGCGCTTCTGGCCGCAGGACACCACCGCTGGCGTCGTCATCTATCAGTAGTCGTTTAGAACCGAATTCCGCGGCGGCGATGACCGCCGATGGATGAGTCATCAGGGCGCCCTTTTCCCCTGTGGAAGGCGGCGCCCTTTTCGTTTTGGCGCAACTTTTCACTCTTCACTTTTCACTTTTTGCTCTTCCCTTTTCATTTTTTCACTTTGTTGCCTTTCGCTGCAGAACGCTAATTTGCTCTTTTCAAATGACATAAAAGAACTGCGGACAGGCGCTCTTGAGCGGCTGTCTGTATCTGTTTATCATATGTATTCCATGTACTCCTTCTGAATTGCACCAATTTGGCCGAATTTTAGAGGTGTTGGCTTGTAATTCCCTTACATTACAATACATTTCATTCAGACAATCCACCTCATAAAGGAGAATCTGCATGCATACTTCCATTCGACTCGGACATATGGCATTCGCCGCCCTGATGCTTTTTGGCCTCAACACCGTTTTCGGCCAGGTCGTCAGCTCCCGTTGGGTACGGACGCAGGACTGGACTGGCACGGGCGACATGCAGACGGAGATGTTCTGCCTCTATGGCCCCAAATGGCGCATCCGCTACATCTCCAAAGGGAAGGAACCTTTCTCCATTGAGTTGACCGATTTGGATTCCGGCTCCTCTAAGTTGCTTGTTTCCAACAAGAAATCCATCAAAGCGCCGGGAATTTGCAAAGGGCAGGGTAGCCACAAGGCCTGTTTTCTGCGCATCACGGGAGGCCGCAACACCTGGCAAGTGGTGGTGGAGCAGTATCTAGACGCCACGGACGAATGGAACTACGAGCAGGCGAAGAAGGCCCAGCCGCCGCTGGTCAAATTGGGCTCATGGGGCGGCGAGCCGGGAGACCACGAGCTGAAGTTCTCCACCACCCGCGAGCTTTGGTGCCTCAGTTTTGAGCAGTTGGGCAAGGGAAGCCTGAACATCGACGTGGTGGACGCGGACGGCAACAGCCTGTTCGTCCACCGCAGCGTGAAAGAGGGAAAGGGCCAGTTCTGGATTCACAGCAATGGCTCCTTCACCCTTCGCGTCCATGCGGCGGACGCCTTCTGGAACTGCCATGCGGAGGCCCGTGACCAATAGGCTCTGTCCACGGGCTTTGGAGAAAGGCGACTGTCATGAACACCACATCGCGCATCCATGTCCAGACCTTGGTGGAGATGAACCACTGCGTGGGCATTGCCCGGCGGGATGCGGCCTATAATTGCCTTTTGGCCTATGTCAATGGCCACTTGGCGAAAATTGACTCGGACGGCGACCGGCTGGCCGCCTATCGCCATTGCCTGAACCTGGTTCAGGAGACCCTCAACGCTACGGAGCGGGCGACCAAGATGAACAGCCAGACCATTCGTGGGCTGTGGAATCGTCCGGTCATCCACTTTCTGCAGATGCTCGTCAACCTGATTCAGACCATGACCAGTCTTGTGGAGCATGGGCAGGCCGTTGAGCAGGAGGCCAGCATTCTGGTTGAGCATCTGGACAAGAGTAACTTCCAGCTCCTCAAAGACGCCTGCGTCCAGTTTGTCGACAACGAGTTCCGCGCCCGCGAGGTGTTTTTGAACACCCTGCAGCTGGGGCAGGAGATTGTGCACAACTGCAGCCAGAAGAGCATCCATGCGTTCAGCGACGAGGAGCATCGGCGCTATCATCTTGCCTATGAGGAATATCTGCGTTTCTACGGCAATGGTCAGCCGAAGGACGAAGGCATTTGAAACATGGCGGAAAAGGAGACGCCACATCGGAGCCGCAAACCCTGTTATTCATAAAATGCAATAAAATGCATGCAATATTGATTCAAAGGGAGATTTGCCAAATGCATCTACCGAAGATGCAAGTGGCCAATCCGTTTTGAAAACGCCTGCCATTTATTGCACAGAGTGAGCGGATAACATTCATGCATATCCATTTAGGAAACATATATGACAGACACCTCGATTTTCATTGAATATCCAGCCGCCGACTGGAAATGTCGTCATGACAACCAGACCTTCAGCGGTCCCCTTGACCTGATGGCTGGCGGCATGCCGCTGGGCTCCCTGTTCGCGTTGACGGCGGAAGATGGCTCACCCTACGACATCACGCCTTCCCGCAGCCACTGCTTCCGCAAAGGCGGCGCCGCCATCTACGAAGGGGAAGGGCACTTGACCCGCCAGCCGGAACATGGGGTTCGGCAAATGAACACCTATGTGGCCAACACGGTTCGCGTGGCGGTGGATTTCCATTGGGGAGCGGATGCCGTGCCGCCGCAGGGCCTTTCCCTTTGCACGCTGCGGCTGCCGGGGGAGTGGCGTCGCATCAAGGTGTTAGGGCAAGGGGGCGACACTTCTGCGCCCGCCTGGAAGGAGCTGGCAGCGGGACGTGTCCTGACGTGGGACGCCATGCCGGCGGTCATGCTTCTGGAAGGCCGCAAAGGCCTCAAACTGGAGATTGACGCGGGCTTCGACCTGTGGCGATGGAACCACGGCATCGGATTGGGCGGCGTGACGACCTGTCTCCATATGGGCGAGGAGGAGGCCGTGCTGACCCATCGGCTCCTGCCGGCGGGATATGCGGCGGAGCAGCTGCCGGAGGCCCGAACCTATCGCTTCAACAGCTATCTGGCGTGGTCGTGCCCCAAGTTGGTTCCCCCTGAACTGCCTCCGGATTTGCCCCCTGCCGTCCTAAAGGCGGATGGCTCCGGACTGGACTTGTCCTCCATCAAAGACGAAGTGCCGGCCATCAACGTGGATTTGCGGCGGCTGACGCTTCCTCCTTCCGCCTATGCGGGCGGCAAGTCGGAATCGGGACGGCTCTGCTGGGGCAGCAAGGGGACCCAAGGCGTGGCCAAACGCATCATTCGACAGCTGGCCAGCTCCTATTCCAAAGGCGTTCTGCAGTGGACAGGCGTCCAGCCGGGCTTCTGCGACGTTGGCCGCCATTGCCAAAAGCATGGCGCCGTGGCCCATTGGGACCATCAGGAGATTCTGCAGTTCTTTGCGTGGGCACGGCAGATATTGGGAGACGGATGGACGGTTCAGGTCCCTCAGAAGGGCGTCTGGGCGGAATTGCCCTCGTTGGCATGTCTGGGGGCCTTCACGGGCTTCAGGTAGAACAGGGGCGTTGATGCAGGACTTCAGCCAATATCCGCTGACGGGATGGTATCCAGGCCACATGCTGAAAGCCGGCAAGGAGATGCGCGGCATCCTCAGCCTGGTCGATTTGGTCGTTGAGCTCATTGACGCTCGCGCCCCTCTTTCCTCCCGCAATCCCAATCTGCGTTCGATGCTGGAGCAGCGCCCCTTCATCATGGTGGCCAACAAGACCGATTTGGCCCAACCCGCCGTCTCCAAAGCGTGGGAGGCCTGGTTCACCGCGCAGGGAGAGCGGATTTTTCTTCTGGACAGCCGTCGCATCGCCAATGTCCGTGGGCTGACCGAGCTTTGGCGACGTATCGTCATGGAGCATCGGGCTTTGCGGGGTGCAGTCCGTCCGCTGGTTCGGCCGGTTCGCATTATGATCGCAGGCATCCCGAACATTGGCAAGTCCACGTTAGTCAACCACTTGCATGAAAAGAACAAGGCCCAGGTCGGCCCGAAGCCGGGGGTCACGCGCCAAAACCAGTGGATTTCTTTGGAGGGGGGCGTGGAGCTTCTGGACACGCCGGGCATCCTGTGGCCCCGCATCACCACCAAGCGCCACGAATTGCTTCTGGCTCTTTTGGGCTCCCTAAAGGAGGAGCTGGTGGAGCCGTCACTTCTGGCGGAGTTCCTCTGGTCCGAGCTGGTCCGACTGAAGGCCCCTGTGAATTGGCCGGATTTGGGCAGCTCCTCCTGTCCAACCTCCATCACCGAATGTCTGGAGAATCTGGCCAGACGTCGAGGACTGCTGCGCAGCGGCGGCGTCCTTGACGTGGAGCGGGCCGCCATTGCCCTCATCAAGGACTACCGCGATGGGAAACTCGGCCGCATCTCCTTTGAGAGGCCACCGTCCACGCCACCCACCTTCTAACCCTTCACGAGCAGCAATATGTCCGCAAGAGCAATTCTTCTAGGTTTTTTGGGTGCCGCCTTCATCTGTGGCGTGACATATTTCAACGACTCCGTGCTGTACCAGACCATGCTGGTGGGCAACCACATGCCCATGTCCGTCTTCGGCTCTCTGATTCTGATCACCTTGGTCATCAACCCGCTCCTCAAACTGCTCAACAGTCGGTTCTCGCTTCTTAAACCATTCAGTTCCAAAGAGTTACTGTTAATTGTCGCATTGATTCTTCCCGCCTGCAGCATTCCCTATTCCAGCATGATGCGGCTCATGCCCCGCACTCTCATGCTCCCCCATCATTACGCGAAGACGGACGCCAGCTGGAAAATCCACGAGCCAGACGGCTCTCTGACCCCCGCCACCACCTTGCTGCCAAAGCATTTCCTTGCGGACCCGGATGTCAATGACGGAAACGCTCTCATCGAATTTGTCCAAGGCACCCCGCTGGGGGACCGGAAGCACATCTCCTTCTCAGACATCCCATGGGCCGCCTGGAGACGTCCTCTGGCCATTTGGCTGCCCCTGTTCGGGCTGCTGTGGATCGCCCTCACAGGCATCGCGCTGGTCTGCCATCGACAATGGGCGGAGAACGAACATCTTCCCTATCCCATTGTCCAGTTCGCCCGCTCCGTCCTTCCGCCAACGGACGGCTCCGCCAACCCCATCTTCCGCAAACGGTTGTTCTGGATTGGCTTCATCGTGGTCTTTCTCATTCACGCAAATAACTATCTCTGCATCTTTTACGGCGATTATCTCATTCCCGTCCGGCTGACCATCGACGTGCTGCCGCTCTCCCGCCTCTCCAGAACCTTCATGAGCGGCGGTGGCTGGATTCTGCTTTTCATCCGCATCTACTTCTCCGCCATCGCCATCGCCTTTCTCATTCCCACGGACATCTCCTTCTCCATTGGCATCGGCCCCTACCTCTTCACCTTTGTGGCGGGCATTCTGGCCCATTATGGGCTGTCCATCTACGCAGGAACGGAACTTTCCCCTAAAATGTGCAATGCCTTTGTGTTAGGCGGTTTCATGGGCGTCTTTGCGGTCATGCTCTACACGGGCCGCTTCTTCTATTTCAACGCCTTGCGGGCGGCCCTTGGTGGCAAGAACGAGGCGGGCGTGCCCTCCTCCGGCGTGTGGGGCATGCGGATTTTCTTGTTGGCCTTCACGGTTCTGATCACCGTGCTGACCCTTTCGGGACTGGATTGGCAGCTGTCGTTGCTCTACGTCTCCGCCATGCTCATCATCTTCACCGTCTTTGGCCGCATCATCGCGGAGACGGGCATGTTCCATCTGTCGCCGAACATCTACCCCTGCGTGCTGATCATCGGCTTCTTCGGCGAGCAGGCCCTGGGCATTCACATTCTCGCGTTCCTGTTCTTCCTCACCTCCATCTTTCTGCTGGATCCGCGGGAATGCTTTATGCCGTTCATCGTCAATTCTTTAGAGATTTCCCGCGGGGCGGGAGTCAAGGCCAGGAAACTACTGCCCGTCGTCGCCATCGTGATGATTTTGGGACTGGGCATCTCCGTTCCCGTGACTCTTTACTTCTGCTATTCCCACGGGGTGAATTGGCAGGACGGCTTCGGCTCCAGCATGGTGCCCCACATGGCCATCGACGGCACGCTGGCCTCTCGTGTGCGCATGATTGCGCAGGACACTTTGGAGCGGGCGGAAAGCGTCAAGGGCTTCCAGCGATTTCCACTCATCAAGCCGGATCGAAACTTCGCATGGGCGTTTTTTGCGGTCTTCGCGGCGGTGCTGCTCTTTACCGCGGCCCGTCTGCGGTGGGCATGGTGGCCGCTGCATCCCGTCCTCTTCTGCCTATGGCCTCGATACGCCGGCTACATGTTCGCCACGTCGTTCCTTCTCGGTAGCCTCATCAAGATGCTGGCAGCCCACTATGGGGGCAGCCGATTGGTCAATAGGCTCAAGCCCATGATGTACGGCCTCATCGCCTCCGACATGATTTCAGGGCTGATTACCATCCTCTGCGGCATCCTCTATTACCTCAACACAGACAAGATTCCCAAATCCTTCTGGATCCTTCCGGGCTGACGATTGTCGCCTCTCCGTTTTTTGCATTAAAATGCATAAAAACGAATGCATTTGATGAATGGCGTTTTCATGCCGCAAAACCAGGCTAAAATTGGCGAAAAACGCGTCCGGAAGAGCGAAAAATGACCCCTGTTTTTACGATGCATGGCCGTAAAGGCCCCTAGATCGCTCGCTGTCGCATTTTAGGTCCAACCCTGTATATTAATACCTCTCCTGTTCCATAGGGCCAAGAACGGCCACTTTTTCGAACTTGACCGTTCTTGCATTTTCTTTCATTGTCTTGCAGTGTTCTCCTGCTTAGGTCGTTGTTGATTCCCTTTCTTTTTTGGGGAACTTTCGGCTGCTCACCATTCGGCCACGGTGCCATCTTCCGTGCGCCAGACGGGATTCTTCCAATCATGGCCCGCTTTGGCGGCCTCCCGCACCTTCTCTTCATTGATGGTGATGCCAAGGCCTGGCAGGTGGCTTCGATACACACTGCCGTCTTTGTATTGGAAGACGGATTTGTCCTCCAGATAGTCCAGCATGTCCGCGCCCTGATTGTAGTGGATGCCCAGGCTCTGCTCCTGAATGACGGCGTTTGGGGTGCAGTAGTCGAATTGCAGACAGGCGGCGAGGGCGATGGGGCCCAGAGGGCAGTGGGGGGCCACGGCGATGTCGAAGCATTCGGCCATGGCGGCAATTTTGCGGACTTCCGCGATGCCGCCCGCATGGCAGAGGTCAGGTTGGATGATATCCGCCAACCCTTTGGTAATGATGTCCTTAAAACCCCATCGGGTGAAATTGCGCTCTCCAGTGGCAATGGGCGTGGTGGTATGGCGGCGCAGTTCCGCGAAAGCCTCCAGATTCTCAATGAGCACAGGCTCCTCGATGAACATGAGATGATAGGGCTCCAGTTCCTTCATGAGGACGCGGGCCATGGCCTGATGGACCCGCCCATGGAAATCCACGGCGATGCCGAAATCCGGCCCCAACGCGTCCCGAATGGCGGCGACCCGCCCCACGGCGGCCTCTACCTTGCTCCAGTTGTCGATGTAGTCCAATTCCGGCGTGGCGTTCATTTTGACGGCATGGTAGCCCTGGCGGGACTTTTCCACGGCGGCGGCCGCCGTGTCCTCTGGACGGTCGCCCCCAATCCAGCAGTAGACTTGGATTTTCTCGCGGACGGGCCCGCCCAGCAAGTCGTAAATCGGTAATCCTAAGGTCTTTCCGCGAATGTCCCACAAGGTCTGCTCAATGCCGGAGATGGCGCTGGTCAGCACGGGGCCGCCGCGGTAGAAGCCGCCGCGATAGAGCACCTGAAAGATGTCCTCGATGCAGACGGGATCCCGTCCGATGACGTAGGAGGACAGCTCCCTGACGGCGGCGGCCACGGTCTCCGCCCGTCCTTCGATGACAGGTTCCCCCCAGCCGCAGACTCCCTCGTCCGTCATGGTTTTGAGAAAGAGCCAGCGGGGTGCGACTTTGAAAAGCTCAAGGGAGGTGATTTTCATGGTGGACTCCTACAGATTGAAATAGGCGACGGCGTTTTCACGGGTAATCTTCTGGAACGCAGTTTCCGAAAGGGTGCCATTTTCCCTCAGTTCCAGCAGCAGTTTCAAGATGTTGAAGGGGTGGCGGAAGCCGCAGATGTCCGTGCCGAACATGAGACGATCCTGGAATTCGGTGAGGAATTTGGCGGCGTAGTCATGGTCGCAGTTCAGGACGATGAAGGCGTCGGAAAGCTCTCCCATCAAGTTGGGGAAGCGTCTGAAGAGGGTGTGGATGACGGTTTCGCCATGGAGCGGCCCCTCGGGGAAATAGAAGCGGGTCTGCGAGCCGTCCGGACGCATGACGGGCTTGCGTTGGGCGGGAGTTTTGAAGCCGCCCAGCTCGCCCCAGAAGATGGGGCCGTGGGCGATCATCTTCAGGTTGGGGAAGGTGGCCAGCGTGTATTCCAGCTGGGGAAGGCCCGGCTGGTCGCAGAGGCCGAAGTCTCCGCCAACGACCAACGATCCGTCCGTGGTCACCGGCAACCCCACCTTCTCCGCGCAGGCGAACAGATTCTGCACCATGGGGTCCCGCATGGGCATGTTGGGCATGATTTCCCCCACGCCCTTGCAGCCTTTGTCCTTGTAGTACTGCAGAAGCTTGTCCAGCGGCGCATTGGCTGAAAAGGAGAGGGCCCTCGGGTCCACGTTGCAGAAGGGCACGATGCGGTCCGGATGGGCCGCCGCCATGTCAAGAATGTCCTCATTTGCCTGCGGCAGATAGATTTCGGGATTGACGACAGGAAGGACAAAGCCCTTTTCGATGCCGGCTTCGTCATAGCGGATAAGCAGTTCGTCCACAGAGCAGAATTGGGTCACGAAGGGGATGGGGTGACGATAGGCGTGGGCATGGATGTCAATGAACATGATGGACTCCGGAGAAAAGGGGGAAGGGGTAATGAAGAAAATGTTCTGCTAACGTAATGCGGAGCTTGCGTTATGCAAACTGCCGCAGTGAAAATTCCCTGCGTGAAAGGACGCATTTCATGATGATGGCATGGCACCATCATGGGGGACAGATTTGTCAATGGGATGAAAAAGACGAATGGGACGAAAGCGCCATTGCCGTCGTCCCATTCGCCGCGAAGGAATTATCTAAGTTGTAACATCTTGATAATCAGACAATTACATACCAATCTGCTTTTCCGCGTTGCAGAGCTTCTTGATGATGAACAGCGTGGCGATCATCAGAATGACGGTGATGGGGAAGACCACGAACCAGTTCGTGATGTAGCCGGCCAGAACGAAGCCCACGAAGGAGATGGCGGCCACCGTGATGGCGTAGGGCAGCTGGGTGGACACATGGTTGACGTGCATGCAGCGCGCGCCGGCGGAGGACATGATCGTGGTGTCGGAGATGGGGGAGCAATGGTCGCCGCAGACGGAGCCGGCCAGGCAGGCGGACATGCCGATGTACATCAGCGGGTTGTCAGCCGGGAAGATGTTGCAGACGATGGGAATCAGGATGCCGAAGGTGCCCCATGAGGTGCCGGTGGCGAAGGAGATGAAGCAGGCGATGATGAAGATGACGGCGGGCAGCAGCTGGTTCAGACCGCTGGCATGGGCCTCCATCCAGTTCTTGATGAAGACTTTGGAGCCGAGGGCGACCGTCATGTTCTTCAGCGCGATGGCCATGGTGAGAATCAGCAGGGCAGGGACCATGGCGATGAAGCCCTTGGGAATGCACTGCATGGCTTCCTTGAAGGGGATGATGCGGCGAATGAAGAGATAGAGGACGGTCAGGAAGAGGACGATGATACCGCCCCACGGCAGGGCGACCGTGGCGTCCGTCTCGCTGAACGCCGTGATGAAATCGGAGCCCGGCCAGCCGCCGATGTGGACAAGGGCGAACACACTGACGACGATGAGAATGATGACGGGAACCAACAGGTCCCAGACGCGGCCCTTGGCGTTCTTCAGCGGCTGTTCCGCCTCATCCTGTTCGCCGCCTTCCGTGAAGAGGTCGCCCTTTTCGATGGCGTTGCGCTCATGCCGCGCCATGGGGCCGTAGTCCAGCTTGAGGAGGGTGATGGCGATGATGAAGACGAAGGTCAGCAGGGAATAGAAGTTGTAGGGGATGGATTTGATGAAGAGCTCCAGGCCGTTGTAGCCGGTTCCGCCGGAGAATTCCGCCACGGCGGCCGCCCATGAGGAGATGGGGGCGATCATGCAGATTGGGGCGGCGGTGGCGTCGATGATGTAGGCCAGTTTGGCGCGGGAGACGCGCTTCGAGTCCGTCACGGGAAGCATGACGCTGCCGACGGTGAGGCAGTTGAAATAGTCGTCGATGAAGATCAGGATGCCCAGCAGGAAGGTGGCGAGAATGGCCCCGATGCGGGATTTGACGTGGGTCTTGGCCCAGTTGCCGAAGGCGGCCGTCGCGCCGGTGCGGTTGATCAGCGCAACAAGAATGCCGAGAATCACAAGGAAGATGAAGATGCCGGCCGTCTCGCTGACCGCCTTGCCGATGCCGTCGTTGGTGATGAGGTTGATGGTCTCGATGGGATAGAAGTTCGCGTTGAACAGGGCGCCCAGCAGAATGCCGATGAACAGGGAGGAGTAGACTTCTTTGGTGATCAGAGCCAGAAGAATGGCGACCAGCGGGGGAACCAGGGACCAGAACGTGTTGGCCATGTGGGAGGTGGGGGCGGCCTCTTCGCTTTCAGCGGCTTCGGCGGCCTCTGCGGCTTCAGCCTTCACGGCCTCTCCCGCCTTCTCCAGTTCCGCGGCGGCGCCGTCAGCGGTCTGCTGGACGATGGCCGGAACGGCCGGCGTCTCCTGCGCCTGCAGCGTCATTGGCAGCAGAATAGTCTGCAACGCCATGATCATCAGTACCATAGCAATTCTTTTGTGTTTCATGATTTGCCTTTGTTCCTTTTCTTTTATGAGTTGTAAAACCAAAATGAACGGCCCGTAATGAGGGAGAACCGCCGCCGTCAGAGGCGGCATTGTGGAATCCTTTTTTGATACAATTTTCTTACTATGGCCTGATTTACACAGATTTCAAGACGGTTGAAGGCAGAAACATGGGGCAATGGCAATATTTTGTGTGAATTGGCAATGAAATGGCCAAGTTGTTCGTTGCGGCATGCCCCTCGCCGCCTCATGTCTTTCATCCCGCGTCCCGATGGAAATCCATCAAGATGAGTGGTTGAAGGGGTTGGTCTGTTGCATTTCCCTGTTTGGGCATTAGATTGTGTGGGAATGCGCAATTTGAACCACATCAGGGCATGACATGAAGAATTGTTTTGACAGTGTGCAGATTTTGGATGGTGCCACGGGCACGGAGCTAAGCAAGCGGGGCCTGCCTGCCGGCGTCTGTCCGGAGGCGTGGACCGCCGCCCATCCAGAGGCGATTTTGGCCGTCCAGTCCGGCTATGCGGCGGCGGGGTCGGCCATCATCTACACCCCGACTTTTGGCGGAAACCGCTGCAAATTGGCGGAATTCGGGTTGGCAGGGCAGGTGGGGGAGCTGAATCGGCGGCTGGCCCAGCTGTCCCGCCAAGCGGCTCCCAACGCGAAAATCTACGGTGATTTGGCGCCGACGGGCCACTTTTTGGCGCCCATGGGCGACCTTCCCTTTGAGGAGGCGGTCGAAATCTACCGCGAACAGGCGGCGGCGCTGCTGGATGGCGGCGTGGACGGCTTTGTCATTGAGACCATGATGGACTTGCAGGAGGCTCGCGCGGCGCTGTTGGCCGTGCGCTCTCTTTGCGAGCTTCCCGCCATGGTGACGATGACCTTCGAGCAGGGCAACCGCACGCTGACCGGCAACGACCCCGTGGCCGCTTTGGTCACGCTGCAGGCGTTGGGAGCCAGCGCCTTCGGCTGCAACTGCTCCTCCGGACCGGAGACCATGGCGGACATCATCGCCTCCCTCCGCCCCTACGCCAAAATCCCGCTGATCGCCAAGCCCAACGCGGGCCTGCCCAAAGTGGTGGACGGCGTGACTCGCTTCAGCATGGACGCCGCCACCTTCGGCGGTTTCGGCCCCCGATTGGTGGAGGCCGGCGCCACCTTCGTCGGCGGCTGCTGCGGCACGACGCCCGACCATATCCGCGCGCTGGCGGCGGCCTGCAGCGGCATGACGCCGCAACCGATTGCGCCTTCCCACGGCGGCGTGGTCTGCTCCGCGCGGAGCTTCCGCGAGCTGGCGCCCTCCATGCCCTTTGCCGTCATCGGCGAGCGAATCAACCCCACGGGCAAGAAGGCGCTGAAGGAGGAGCTGCGCAACGGAAAACTGGACATGGTCCGCCGCTTCGCGCGGGAGCAGACGGAGGCCGGCGCGGCGCTTTTGGACGTGAACATGGGCATGCCCGGCATTGATGAGGCCGCCATGATGCGGCAGGCCGTGGAAACTCTCTCCATGGAGAATTCGCTGCCCCTCTGCATCGACACCACTCGCCCCGATGTGGCGGAGGCCGCCCTCCGCGCCTATCCGGGCCGTGCGCTCTTCAACTCCATCAGCGCGGAAAAGGACCGTCTCGAGAACGTGCTGCCTGTGGCCGCCAGCTACGGCGCCATGCTCATCCTCCTGCCTGTGACGGACGACGGCATTCCCGACACGCTGGAAGGCCGCATTCAGGCCGTGCAGACTGTGTTCGCCGAAGCGCAGAAATACGGCTACACGAAGGACGACATCTGCGTGGACTGCCTCGTCATGTCTGTTGCCTCCATGCCTGCCGCCCCTGACCTGACCCTGCGGCTGATGGACTGGTGCGCCAATCAATGGAAGGTGTTGACTGTCTGTGGGTTATCCAATATCAGCTTTGGCCTGCCGCGGCGGGACATCCTCAACAAGGCCTTCCTCGGCATGGCGTTGGGCCGCGGTCTCACCATGGCCATCGCCAATCCCATGCTGCCGGAAATCATGGAAACCACGTTGGCGGCGGATGTTCTGACAGGACGGGACCGCCAGCTGCGCACCTACATCGGTCGTTTCAGCGGCACCTCGTCGGAGGTCGCGCCCGCCGTCGCGTCGTCGGCCCTTTCTCCGGAGGCGAAGATGAAACAGGCGCTTCTGAATGGCGACGGTCCCGCGCTGTTGACGGCGACTGACGAGGCCCTTGCCGCCGGCACCGCGCCTGCCGTGTTGGTGGACACTGTTCTCGTGCCCGGCATCACCGAAGTCGGCGACAAATATGAGCGGAAGGAGTTCTTCCTGCCGCAGCTGATGCAGAGCGCGGAGGCCATGCGGACTGTCATGGACAAGCTGACGCCCCTGCTTCAGGCGGCGGAGGGCGCTGGAAAGCCCGCTGGCCGGATCATCTTGGCCACCGTGAAGAACGACATCCATGACATCGGCAAGAACATCGTCGCTATCATGTTGCGCAACAATAACTTCGATGTCATTGACCTAGGCAAGGACGTGCCGGCGGAACGCATTTTGGACGAAGCGGAGCGCCAAGGCGTCCATCTCATCGGTCTCTCCGCCCTCATGACCACCACCATGGGGGAGATGCGCACGGTCATCGAAATGGCCAAGCAACGCGACATGAACGATTTGCGCTTCATTGTGGGCGGCGCCGTCGTCGATGAGGAGTTCGCGGCGGAAATCGGCGCCCACTATGCCAAGGACGCCCTGGAAACCGTCCGTGTGGCGAAACAGCTCGTAAACAATTGAGAATTAGGAATTAGGAATTAGGAATTAGGAATTTGGAATCCCGCTCCTCGTCCCGAGTCCTGTGTCACAAGTTATCATCATCGCAATGGATTGAAATATTTGCATTCATTATCATTCACCCATTAACCAAAACGAAAGGCCGACCATGGAGAATCAGCGCAAGTATTCCGCCCACTACATTTCCGGAACCCATTGGGACAGAGAATGGTACAGGACATTTCAGGAATTCCGCCTGTTGTTCGTGGACTTGGTTGACGGGCTTTTGACGCTATTGGAGACCAATCCGAACTTCAAGTTCTTCCATTTTGACGGACAGACCTGCGTTCTTCCCGACTATCTTCAGGTTCGGCCGGAGAACCGCGGGCGGCTCGCGAAGCTGATCAAGGACGGCCGGATTCTCATCGGTCCGTGGTACACCATGCCCGACCTCTTCTGCCCCGGAGCGGAGGCGTTGGTCCGCAACCTGCTGACGGGCCAGCGCATCAGCGGAGAGTGGGATACGACGGCCATGCCCGTGGCCTACACCTGCGACATGTTCGGCCATCCGTCGCAGATGCCGCAGATCTACAATGGCTTCGGCCTCAAATACTGCGTGCTTGGCCGCGGCACCAATGAGTTCGATACGCCCGCGTTCTTCACGTGGAAAGCCCACGACGGCAGCACCGTTCTCACCTTCAAGCTGCAGGACTACATGGGCTACGGCGCCTTCATCGGAGCGCGGCAGGTCCTTGAGGGCAGCACCCAAGAGCGGGGCAGCGGCACAGAGACCAATGAAGAGCAGGCGCGGAAGAGCCTGCGGGAATACATCGGCCATGAAATCGAACGTTCCAACGCGCCGGTGCTCTGCCTTATCGACGCATTGGACCACATGCCGCCTGCCGGCGACGCACCCCGCTATGTGGCGGCGGCGGAGGCGGCTTGCCCCGAGGTCAGCGTCCGCCATTCGACGCTGACGGCGTTCTTCAAGGAGGCGGAGGCGGCTCTTGAGGGCGTGGAGCTTCCCGTCCGCCAGAGCGAACTGCGCGACCCCGCGAAGAACCGCGTGGGCTATCTGTGGTTGATTCCGAATTGTGTCTCCAGCCGCATCCACATCAAACAGGCCAACGACGCCTGCCAGGCCCTTCTGGAGCTTGGGGCGGAGCCGATGATGGCCATTGCGCAGCAGTGCGGCTTCGATCCGGTTCCCGCCCGCCTGCGGCAGATCGCGTGGGAGAATCTCCTGCTCTGCCATGCCCATGACAGCATCTGCGGCTGCTCCATCGACCAGGTCCACCGCGACATGATGCACCGCTTCGACCAAGTGCTCCAGCTCGGCCGCCAGATCCGCAACCGCTCCTTTGCCCGCCTCACCGCCGCCAGCCGCAATCTGGCCACGAAGCCGGACGAATTCACCTTCACGCTGATGAACACCCTCCCGCGCCGCCAGAAGGGCGCCGTGGTGGCGGAAGTCCGCTTCCCGACGAACTGGCCGCGCAAGTTCCACGACGCATTCCGTGCGCAGCCCATCAACGGATTCATCATTGAGGACGCGGAGGGCAAGCGCGTTGAATATCAGATCATGGGCATGGCGCCCCATTGCAGCCATCGCTCCGAATACAGCTCCCTGACCGACATGGGCGCCAACGCCGAATTCGACTCCTACACACTGGCCCTCGACACGGAACTGCCCCCCTGTGGCTTCAAGTCCCTGCTTGTGAAGCCGGCGGACATGATTCAGCGCAGTGTCGGTTCCCTGCGCACAGGCCCCTTCACGGCGGAGAACGCCTTCATCACCGTCTCCATCTGCCCCAACGGCACGCTGAAGCTGATGAACAAGGAGACGGGAGACGTCTATCGTGACCTGCTCATGTTCGAGGACCGCAGCGAGACTGGCGACGGCTGGTTCCATGGTCAGTCCATGAGCGACGAGATTGCCCTCTCCGCCGGCTCCGCCAGCCAGATCTCCGTCCTGTCCGACGGACCGCTGGCCGTGGTCTTCCGCGTCCAGGTCACCATGAACCTGCCGAAGCGCTACAACTGGAATCTGCAGTGCCGCAGCGAGGCCCGCGAAAACGTGAAGATTGTCTCCAAAGTCACCTTGCGCAAAGGCGCCCGCGCCGTCGAAATCGAGACGGAAGTGGACAACACGGTGGAGGACCATCGCCTCCGCGTCCTCTTCCCGACGGACATCGCCGACGCGAAGACCTGGCTTGCCCACCATCCCTACGACTGGGTGGAGCGCCCCGTCGCCCTCCGCGCGGAGACTCGCGACTGGTCCGAGATGGACTTGCCGGAGAAGCCCTTCCTGAACCTCCAGACCGTCCGCAACGAAAGCCGCGGACTGGCGTTCATCTCCGGCGGCGGCGTGCATGAAGGTGGCGTCGTGGATGATGAACGGCGCACCATGCAAGTCACGTTGTTCCGCTCCTACCGCCGGACCGTCGGCACCCCCGGCGAGCATGACGGACTGGAGCTGGGCAAGACGACCTTCCGCTTCGCCCTCATGCCCTACGGCGACAAACTGCCCAACAGTGAGCTGTTCGGCGAAATGCAGGCCCTCCAGACGGAAAGCCTGAAGCGTCAGACGGGCCCCTGCAGCAGCGGCTATCCCGCCATGAAGGGATCCGAGGCCCCCGACCGCTCCTTCATGGAGTTCATGGACGGCAATCTGGTCTTCTCCGCCCTAAAGCCCGCCGAAGATGGCGATGGCATGATCCTGCGCGTGTGGAATCCCAACGCCGAAGCGGCATCCGAGCGTATAAATATTTGGAAAGCACCGACTTGCGTATTCAAGACAAATCTGGGTGAGATGGAGAAAGGCGAAGCCGTCGCCGTCAACGGCACGCAGATTGACGTTACGGCACAGCCGTGGCAGATTGTCACGCTGCGCATTCGGATGTAACGACGTATCAAGCACTTCTAAATACCAGGATGAATCTGTGCGAAGTCGTTCATGGGTTTCTTCTGAGCCACGGCCCCTTCGATGAACCGCTGGTCGGTTTCAGCGGCGGGGCCGACAGCACCGCGCTTCTTCTGGCTCTGCATCAGGCGGGCCAGAAGCTCACCGCCGTCCACTGCCATCACGGCCTGCGCGGCAAAAGCGCCGACGACGATGCGCAATGGTGCGAGGACTTCTGCCGCCTCCGTGGCATCCCCTTCCATCTGGAACGGCTGGAGGTGACGGCGCGGCGCCTTGCGGGGGAAAGCTGCGAGGAGGCGGGCCGTCGCCTGCGGCTGGATACATGGCGGCGTTTCGGCCGGCCCGTCTTCCTTGCCCATCACGGCGACGACCAGCTGGAGAACCTCTTTTTGCGGCTTGCGCGTGGCGCAAACTGCTCCGGCCTGCGTGGCATGCGGGCGGACACCGTCGTTGGCGGCGTCCGGTTGCTGCGTCCGCTGTTGCCGTTGCGTCGTGCGGACATTGAAAATTGGCTGTGTCAGCAAGGGGTCGATGATTGGCGGGAGGACGCCACAAATGCAGATAGCTCCTTCCGCCGCAATGCGATACGCAATCGCCTCCTGCCGCTGTGGAGGGAAATTTTTGGCGAAGACGGCGGCCTGCGTCGGAGTTTGGAGGTGTTGGGGGAAGACGCGCAACGCCTGGATGACGAGGCGGAGATGCACCTCCCTCAGATGCAGTCATTTGCAGCTTGGAAGCGATTGCCTCCCGCCCTGCTTCCGCGGGTTCTGCGGCTGTGGCTGACGGCGGAGACGGGAACGGATCGGCCCTTGACTCACGCCGCCTGCTCCCGATTGGCGGCGGCGTTGGCAGCCTTTGCCGGAGAGTCGATGCAAGTTCCTGTGGATGAGGAACTTGCGATTTTCGTAACCCAAAATGGCGTGGAATTGGTAAGAGAATCTCCTAACCCATTGCAATGGAATTGGTTAGAGAAAAATGAGTTGCCTTGGGGGGATTGGGTGCTCACGGCCGCCGTCATGTCGGCGGGGGCAGACCATGAGCCGCAAGATGGAGAGCGCTTCGCGCTGAAGAGTCTGCCGCCGCAATTGACGGTGCGGGCCTGGCGGGACGGCGACCGTCTTCAGCCTTTCGGCGCCGCTTTTCATCGCAAAGTGCAGGATTGCTTTGCGGACGCCCATGTCTCCCGAGCACGGCGGAACCGCATCCCATTGATCTGCGCCGACGATGCCATCATCTGGATTCCAGGCGTGCGCCGCGCCGAATTCGGCCGACTGACCTCGCCTCACGATGACACCGTCGTCCTCTTCTGCCGACGAAAGGGAAAATGAACAGGAATTTGCGATTGATAGAGTTTTCAAGGCACTCATGAGAATCTTGAAAAATACATAAATCATACTATATTTTATCAAAATTCGTTAAAAATTTACAAAATTCATAAAAATAATTAAAATAACTATGATTATTTCACTGACCATAGAGAATTACAGGTCCATCCGCGATGAGCAGACGCTGAATCTGTCAGCAGAGAATCTTTCAGATGTGCATCAAGGCAATTATGTGTTGGCTGATGCAAAGGAGAAGATTGCGGTGCTTCGGTCGGCAGGCCTATGGGGGCCGAATGCCTCTGGCAAAAGCAACGTCCTATTGGCGTTAAAGGGGCTTGTGGAAGTGGTCTCCCTTTCTCACAGCTATGAACTCGACCAGCTGATTCAGGCATGCCATCCATTCCTGTTGGACGAAGGACACGCCAAAAATCCTGTCGCCATCGAAGTGGAATTCATTGGTCGTGATGGCTTTCGCTACATCTACTGCCTTGCTTTCACGTACAGGGCCGTTGTCCGTGAATCGCTTCTTTTCTATCCGGGAGCCAAACCCGCCAAGCTCTTTGAACGCACACAAAACACCATTACGTTTGGGACAAAACTCACAGGCCTTCGGCAGATTCCATATCGCGAGAACCAGAGTTATCTCAGTGTTGCGGCACAGCATCAGCAGAGTTCCGAACAATTGAAGAACGTGTACCGTTTTATCCGAGATGACCTCCACATCGTTGCTCCTGGCTTTGGACTAGTCAACAACGAGCTGCTGAACGCGCCCTCCTATCGTCATGCTTTGGCTAGTCTGCTTTCATACGCCGACACTGGCATCACACAAATTGGCTTTGACGAGGCACGCCTTCCTGTCTTCTACCATGAGAACTCAAAGCATGGCTTCAGACTTGACGATGAATCTGCTGGAACACGAAGACTGTACGAGATTGCCCCGATGCTCATCTTTGGTCTCACAAAGCCAGGCGTGTGGATTGTTGATGAATTGGATTGTCAACTGCATCCACGTGTGGCTGAACTGATTGTGATGCTCTTCCATGACAGACGCGCAAACAAGGCCAACGCGCAGCTGGTTTTCACCACCCATAACACATCGCTGATGAGTTCTGATTTGTTCCGCAGAGACCAAATATGGTTCACCCAAAAGCAAGCCGATGGTGCAACCGAACTGGTCTGTCTTGACGAATATGGCGAAGTGCGTGGAGACACGAACTTCGAGCGATGGTATCGTCAGGGACGCTTCGAGGCGGTTCCAGAGGTCAGATACAATGAGCTTCTGACCTTGTTAAATCCCGAAACAGCCAAATGAGGAGCGTATGATGGCTAGACAGCGGAAAGTCGGCAAAAGGAGCATACGTCCTGTCATGCACATCTTCACTGAAGGTGAAAGGACGGAGATCAACTATGTGCGAGGGTACATCAATTCGTATTTGAGAAGCAGAGGCTATACAGCCCACGACATCATCATCGAACAGCCAAACGACAGTTCGCCATTTGGACTGTTAACGGCAGCACGGCAGTCTCGGTTGCCAATGGACGAAATGTGGATTGTATTCGACTGTGATCAACATCCGCATAAGCCAGAGACCTTCAAAGGGGCGATGGAGGACGGAATTGGAGTCGTCTTCTCCAGCATCAGCTTTGAGACATGGATTCTCCTGCATTTTACCTATTCCACACGGGCATACGCCAGTTGCGTCGATTTGATGAAGGTTCTGGACAAGTACTATCCAAACGGTTATGACAAGGCCATGAATAATCTGTTTGAGGAGACCGCTGGAGCAGACCACTCCAGACTTGTGACAGCCATCGCCAACGCCAAACGGCTGAATAGAGAAATGCTAAAGGTTAATGTCGGGAAGGCAATCTGTGAGTTGAATCCATACACCAATGTCCATGAACTCCTTGCGGCCATTGATGCATTCATCATAAAAAAGAGTAAGCCCAAAAACGGCAGTCGCATTTTTGACCGCAATGAATAATTTGTAATTAGTTGTAAATAGGCGAGTTATGACTTTTAAAAGTATCTAGGGCATCTCGTCCATCTAGAGAATTTTGAACAGAACAATATATTATATATCATATTAGGGTAGAATATGGTTTTTTCGAAGCGACATTGCAGTTCGCGCGTCAGCCCCCGAAGGGGCGGCGGAGCACAGCCCGGGGTAAGCGTGGCCGCGAAGCGGCAAGCGTAACCCCGGGTATGGCAGACAGTTACGATTGTTCAAGCCCTGAAGGGGCGGCAGAAAACGACATGTGCAATCCTTTCAGGAAACGCAAATTTCAACCTTAAGAAGTATATATGGTATATAGGAACCACGGATTTGATTGTCACCAAACGAAGGGAATTCTGATATGACTTTGCAGGAACAGACGGTGCTGATCCTTTCTCCGGAGGGAAAGGACACGAATGACGGCGTCAGCGCGCCGCTGGCGACTCTCAGCGGGGCGCTTGCGCGGCTGGAGAAAATCCACAACGAAGGCAAGCTGCGCCTTCCTGCGCGGATTGTGCTCAAAGAGGGTGTCTACCGCCTTGCGGAGACCCTACGCCTTTCCACCACCTTCCCGCTGACCATTGAAGGGGAGGCAGGCAAGACGGTGGTCATCGACGGCGGCATGGAACCGACGGACTGGAAGCCGGTCACGGTCAATGGCCGCAAGGCCTGGAGCGCTGCCGTGCCTCGGCCCGTGCATCAGATGTACTTCCAGGGCAAGGTCTTACAGCGTGCCTCCTTCCCCAAGAGTGGCTTCTATCGCGCACAGGACGAGCGGGCGCCATGGGCGAATCTCTTCTCCGGATCCAACCGCTTCACGGTCGAAAATGGCTCCTTCGATCCCACATGGTATAATCCTAAGGGTGTGGAAATCAAGATGATACACAAATGGATCGAGGAGCATCTCCCTGTAGAGTCCTTTGACGCGGCCACCCAGACGCTCACCTCCACCCACACCTCTACCTTCACCATCGCGAAGGACGACACCGAATACCGCGTGGAAAACGTCCGCGAGGCCCTTCTGGAACCGGGCGAGTTCTACTACGATGACCTCGAGAAGACCGTCATCGTCATTCCCGACGCGGATTTCGAGACGACGTCGGAGCGGCCCGCCATCCCGCTTGTCGGCTGCTTCCTGCAGATTGTCGGCGCTCGCTTCCTCACGTTGCGGAACCTGCATTTCCGCCACGGCGGCGCATGGCGGCCCGCCTGCACGCTCCGCTATGACATGCCCGGCGACTTCTGCAATCATGCCATCGACAACGACGAAGGCTGGTCTGACGAGAACTCGCCGCTGCCCCACGCCGCCGCCCCGCAGGGTGCCGTCCAGGTCCCTGGTCTCCTATTCCTCTATCAGTCAACGGATTGTGACATTCAAGGCTGCACCGTGGAGAACAGCGGATGGTATGGCATTGAAGTCTCCAGCGGCTGCCGCAATATCCGCCTGGAGCGCAATCACTTGCATCATCTTGGCGGCGGCGGCGTCCGCATCGGCGGCGCCTCGGTGGGCAAACCCGCGGAACTGCAGACTTCCCGCGTGGTGGTGACGGACAACCATATCCATGACTGCGGTCTCATCTACATGAGCGCCTGTGGCGTGGCCATCCTCCATGCCTATGGTAACCTTGTGGAACACAACCACATCCATGACCTCTACTACACCGGCGTCTCCGCAGGCTGGATATGGGGCTTCCGGGACAGCGTGGCGCGGGAGAACCGCATTGGCTGGAACCTCATCCATGACTTGGGCAAGGGCGTCCTCTCCGACATGGGCGGCATCTATCTCCTTGGCATTCAGCCAGGTACGCGTGTCTACTGCAATTATATCGCCAACATCGTCCGCCGCTACTATGGCGGCTGGGGCATCTACACGGACGAAGGCTCCTCCCATATCGTCGTGGAAAACAACATCTGCACGGACTGCTCCAGCGAGGCGTACCATCAGCATTACGGACGCGAGAACACGTTGCGCTGGAACATCTTCGCCTTCGGCAACGACGGCGTTCTCCGGCTGTCCCGCGGCAATGAGCACATGAATTTCTACCCTGGAGAGAATTTCAGCAACGCGCTGGCCAGCTACAACAACGTGTTTGTCTCCGCCGGCAAGCCCTTCATCTGCTCCGGCTCCGAACAGAATCTGACGATTCCGACCTTCATTTCGGAGAACGGCGTCTTCTTCAATGCGGAGGGCGACGAGCCGCCGCTGGCCGCCGCCGGCGAATGGAGCTGCACGCTGAAGGAGTGGCAGGCCCGTGGCTTCGATCGCACGGCCTACCTCGCCGACCCCGGCTTCACGGACCTCAAGAACCGCGATTTCAGCTTCGGACCGGATTCCCTTCTCGCCAAGCTCAAGTTCCCTCAGCTGGACCGCGCCAAGGTCGGTGTGCGGCCTCTGGAAGGCGAATGAACCGCATTTGTGGCTGCAATTCAGCCCCACTTATGGGGCTGAATACCGCCTTGGGTGAAAAACGTCGTCATCGATAAAGAAATGCTTGACTCTAATTCCATTTTTACAAGACGATGGTTTTATTTTCCAGTGAATATATATCCAATACTGGGCGTTTTCCCTTTTAAGGCTCGTAATTGCACCGGTGCTGTAAGTGATTGGTTAAAATATGCTGGATTTATTCCTCCATCATGGCTTGCTAGCCAGTTGCCTTATTTCCTCAATGTAGGAAAAGACGAAAAATGAAACAAGAAGCGGTACAATTCTTAAAAAACAAATACGGAATTGATTTACTAATTTTATTCTGTTTTTTATTCCTTATATTAGGATGTTTTTTGGGGGCATATTATGTTATAATCTCATGAAGAAACCTCTTGAATATATGCAAATCAGATTCGCCATAGAAATTCTTAAAGGAGACATTGAGATTAATAGATTCCTTGAAGATAAAGACAATAAACTTCTTTATGCTACTAGCGAGTATTCTAGACCTATTTTGACAGTTAGAATACTAACAGAAAAGGAAATGATAGAAAAAGATAAGCTTTTATTAAATAATATCATAAAAAGTAAATTCATAAGATGTGTTGACCATGAGGAAACGCTTTCTGATGTTCAAATAATATATCTTTCACGATACGATTTTGATTTATCTCTTCCTCAGTATGGTGCAAAAACTCGTCCATAGTTGTCTGATGCAAATATTCATTCAGAGTCCAAATGACAGTATAAAGCTTGTTGGAGCACAGTCCAATGTCAATGCAACATACTCTTACTCATATACATACGACCAAATCGGCAACCGCGTCGCCGCGTCTGAGGCGGGCGTGCCGTGGACCTACACCACCAACAGCCTCAACCAGTACACCACCGCCATGGAGAACAATGTCAACCTCTCCTTCGACTATGACCTGG
>JAEEGL016511301.1_pt1 | contig 36787 bp, 38 predicted proteins | sample 9134231 | NCBI WGS metagenome assembly JAEEGL01 (sample SAMN16246548, study PRJNA631951) | gut metagenome | biome: gut microbiome; feature: rumen; material: fiber-attached | host: Bos | place: Iran: Karaj | collected 2018-10 | reverse complement strand
TAATAATTTTTAACATCTTCCATAGCTAAGAAACCAACCATAAGTTCATCTTCTTTATCTTCAAATTCACCCATAATTTTTTCTCTTTCAGCTTCTCTTATTTTTTGTAATACTACTTGTTTAGCAACAGAAATAGCTACTCTACCAAAATCTTTAGGAGTTACTTCTTCTAATATTTCATCTCCTACTTGATAATCTAGATTCTTTTCTTTTGCTTCAGAAATAGTCATTTCATTTAAATAATCATGTTGTACTTTAACTTCTCCTGTTTCTGGATCAATTTCATCATCATCATCTTTATAGTCTTCTACTATTGTTGTAACTTTAAATACTTTTATTTCTCCAGTATTTCTATCAATTAGTACACGACTAGTATAATCTGCTTTTTCATTTTTTCTAAATGCTGTAGATAATGCTGTTTGCATTGCTTCAATAACAGTATCTTCATCAATACCTTTTTCTTGAACAATAAAATCTAATGCTTTTTTAAATTCTGCAGCTTTTTCAGCTTCAGTTACTTCTTTTGTCTTTTTAGTTCTCATCTTCACTCACTCCTTTACTTCCAACATCTAAAACATAATCTTCTATATCTAAATCTAGTGAATCAATTATTGGATCAACTATATGTGTAGCTTCTACACATAAATCAATATCAACTCCTTTTTCACTATCAATAGTTACAAATAATGTTTTTTGTCCATCCTCTTCTCCAAAATGAACCCCCACCAAATCTATATTTTTTTCATTTAATGGTCCTTCAATAGCATGTATTATTTTTTCTTCCATAACTACCTCCTTTTTAAAAACTAAAGAGTGGGTTTTGCCCACTCTCTTCCAGTCAAAGGTATTATAACATAATAAAATTTATGATACAAGTACAAATTACTAAAAATGGGCTAAATTTAATATTTATATTATTCTCAATAACTTATACTCATATCAGCACCTACTTTCCAAAATATTCTTTTATTATAGTAAGTACTTTTGCTACTTCTGTCATTAGCTCATCAAAATGTGAATTTATATAATTTAAATCATTTGCTTCACCTTTTAGTTGATGCTCTAAACACATATTAGCTAATTCATTAATTCCAAGATACATACATTCACTTTTCATAGCATGTACTTCAATTGTATAGTTTTTTATATCATTACTCTTTTTAAGAGCTATTATTTTTCTTACTCTATCTAAGTTTTCATTATAAAAATCTTGTAGTATTTCTTCATACATTTCAATACCACCAAGATCATTCATAGCTTTATCTACATCATAACCAGCCGCTTTTAATAGTTTTATATTATACTCATGATTCATATTCTATCTCCAATAGTATTATATCACTTTAAAAAAATTTGTAAAACTATAAATGTTCGCTTGTTATAAGATTTTAATAATGCTATATTATATACGAAAAGGTGTTCGTATGAAAGAAAGAACTATTATAAGTATTGATTTAAAAAGTTTCTTTGCATCAGCTGAATGTGTTAATAGAGGTTTAGACCCTTATAAAGTCCCTTTAGTAGTATCGGACTATACTAGAGGAAAAGGTGCTATAACATTAGCTGTATCGCCCTATTTAAGGAATATGGGTATTAAATCTAGAGGTAGATTGTTTGAATTACCTAAAGATATTAAAATAATGTATGTTTTGCCTAGAATGAAACTATATGAAGAAACAAGTAAAAAAGTAATGAATATATATAAAGAATTTGTTGCTCCTGAAGATATACATGTTTATTCTATAGATGAAGCTTTTATAGATGTTACTGATTATTTAAAATGTTATAAATTAACTGATATAGAACTAGCAGAAAAAATAATGGCAACAGTTAAAGAAAGACTTGGTCTTACTACTACTGCAGGTATAGGACCAAACATATTTCTTGCAAAAGTTGCCATGGACATAGAAGCTAAACATAATAAAAATAATATATCTAAATGGACTTATGATGATGTACAAACCAAATTATGGAACATATCTCCTATATCAAAAATATGGGGTTTTGGATATAGATCCGAAAAGAAATTAAATAATTTAAATATATATAAAGTTGGTGATATAAATAAATATTCTAGAGAATTCTATATAAAAAGATTTGGTAAAGTTATGGGAAATGATATTGTTAATAAAGCTAATGGTATTTATAGTACAACTGTAAGAGATTTAAATAATCAAATACATGATAAATCTATGAGTATAAGTCAAATATTATATAGAAATTATGATCCTAAAGAAGCTTTACTAATATTAGAAGAAATGAATGATATGTTAAATAAAAGATTAAGAAATAAAAGATTAGTTACTAAAATAGTTTATTTAGGAATTAATTATTCTAAAGATTATTCATTATCTTTTCATGAAACAATATCACTTTCAGAATCTACTGATAACAGAGATTATTTATTTGAAACATTAAAATATATTTATAACAAGCATATACAAAATTATCCTGTTAGAAAAATTAGTATTGCTTATGGAAGATTATCTAATAAAACAGCTGAACAAATATCTTTGTTTGATAAAGATGAAAATTATAATACTAATGAATATTTAGAACTAATTGATAAAATAAACGATAGATTTGGTTCTACTACTTTACTTAGAGCATCATCTCTTGAAAATTGTTCAACAATAAAAAATAGAGAAAGATTTAAAAATATAATTTAATCTTTCTCTTTTGGATATTTATTTAAACCAACCATATGATGTTTATAAAATGGTTTTAAACCTATTCTATCTCTTAAATACTCTGGTGTTTGTTCAAAAACTAAATCTTCACTAGCATTAGCATCTACCAAATATGCTTCTCCTTTATCAGTTAAACATATACTCCACTCTATTTCTCTAATTTCATCTAATTCACTAGCAAGTACTTTTACTAAATTAAATGCTTTTTGTAATGAAGGTATTTTATAACCATCTACATCTTTAGGATATATTCTATTATTATTGTCTCTTAAGTGACCTTTAATACTTAAAGAACCCACATCTATATATCCATTAATAGTAGTATCTTTTTCTCTAAATTTAACACAAGCTCCTACTACACTAATTCTTCTAGTTCTAGAATTACATATAGTTATTATAATAATAGTAACTAAATTAGTAGATATTTTATCTAACAAAGGATCTTGTTTAAATAAAGGTTCAACTATAACATTCTTATCATCTTTAATTTTATCTAACATAAAAGCATGACTTCTAAAATCTTTTAAATGATAAACTTTATTAGATAACAAGAAACTCTTATTTGATTTTCTTGCTAATAAATCTTTATGTTTTAAAGCAAATGTTTCAAATTCTTTAAAACTAACATCATTAGCATCTATTACTTCTCTACCTAAATAATCTTTTAATCTAGAAAATAATAGTTTCTTATTATTTAAAATATGTAATATACTTGGACTATATAAATATCTTTTATATGATTCATATGTCTTAATACTAATATATGTATTTCTTATATATCCAGGTATTCTATAAAATTCAAATATTACATATTCTTTTAATTTAATTCTATATCTTAATCTACACCATATTAAATCTAAAAGAATAAATAATCTTAGATTATATTTTCTTCTTTGAACAGCGCTGATAGTTTTATGTGTCTCTTTTAAACACTTACCAATACTAATAAATATTTTTTTAATAGTTAAGCCCATATTACCACCCTAATACAATTTTATTATATAAATTTTATAAAAAAATATCAATATGTCTTATTATATTGATTTTTATTTATTTTAGATTTATTATATATACTTATTCAGGAGGATTATTATGGCTAGTTATTGTATAAAAAAGATTAATAATGGAGAGCATAAAGAAATTGAAAAGAAACTAACATTAAATGTTAAGAAATATGCTGGTGATACATCAACACTATATTTTGATGTTGAGGGACAAAAAATGCCTTTCTTAATGGATCATCAATTATTCTTTAGTATTATACATGAACAAATACAAAGTGGACTTGTAGAATCAATGTCTTATGATAATGGAGTATTAGATATTGTTATAAGAGATGGAAATATTATTAAAAAATATACTTATGATTTTAACTTAAATGAATTTGATAATTCTCTTTATATAAATCACTTAGATGATTTAATGAAATCAATATATAAAATAGTATCTTTATATAATGAGAATCCTAATAGTTCTATGTCATCAGAGCAAAAATATATATGGTTAATATATGATATTCTTGATGGTGATAGAATGCCTGTTATTGAAAATAAAGATGATATATTAAGAATATTTGAAGTATATAATGCTCATAAAATTGATTTATTAGAATCACTACTTGATAATGTTATATTCTTTGATGATAATGATAATGTTATTGAATATAGAGATAGACTTAGAGAAAGAAAATTAGATCAAATTAGATATGATGTGATTAATCAAATGGAAATAGCTATGTTATTATTTGCTCAACAAAATAATGCTATTGAGTTATATCAACAATATATGGAAGGAATATATATTCCAAGAAGAGAAATTGTTTTTGAAGATGATGAAGAAATAGAAGGAGCTCCTGAAGTTGAAGGAGGAACAATATTCTCATTTGGAAAAGATTTAATTGAACAAGGATTATCAAATATAAAAGATGCTGCTTGTAATGGATTTAGTAGAGTATTAAAAAAGAAAAGAGTTTAATCTTTTCTTTTTTTATTTAACTTTTTCTAATTTTTTCTTACCACCCATATATGGTTGTAATACTTTTGGTATATTAACACTACCATCTTCATTATAATTATTTTCAAGTAATGCTATTAAACCTCTTGGGCTAGCAAGTACTGTATTATTAAGTGTATGTAAGAAATAATTTCCTTTTTCACCTTTAACTCTAATACCAAGTCTTCTTGCTTGAGCATCTCCTAAATTAGAACAAGAACCAACCTCGAAATATTTTTGTTGTCTTGGACTCCATGCTTCAATATCACATGATTTAACTTTTAAATCAGCTAAATCTCCACTACAACATTCAAGTTGTCTAACAGGTATATCCATATTTCTAAAAATTTCAACAGTAAATTGCCACATTTTATTGTACCAATCAAATGAATCTTCTGGTTTACAAAGTACAATCATTTCTTGTTTTTCAAATTGATGAACACGATATATTCCTCTTTCTTCAATACCATGTGCACCAACTTCTTTTCTAAAACATGGTGAATATGATGTCATAGTAATAGGTAGTTCATTTTCTTTTAAAATTTGACCTTTAAATTTACCAATCATTGAATGCTCACTAGTACCAATTAAATATAAATCTTCACCTTCAATTTTATACATCATTGCATCCATTTCATCAAAACTCATAACACCAGTTACAACATCACTTCTAATCATAAATGGAGGAATACAATATATAAAGTTTTTATCTATCATATAATCTCTAGCATATGCAAGCATAGCACTAGAAAGTCTAGCAATATCACCCATTAAATAATAAAAACCATTACCACTAGTACGACCAGCACTTTCTTTATCAAGACCACCAACAGCTTCTAATATATCAGCATTATATGGTATTTCATATTTTGGAACTACTGGGTCACCAAACTTTTGTATTTCAACATTTTCACTATCATCTTTACCAATAGGAACTGTTTTATCAATAATATTTGGTATAACCATCATTCTCTTTTTAATTTCTTCTTCTAATTTTACTTGTTCTTCTTCTAATACAGTAATTCTATCATTTGCTTTAGCTACTTCTTCTTTTATTTTAGCAATTTCATCTTTTTTCCCATCACGAACAAGTTTACCAATACTATCGCTAAGTTTATTTTTTTCAGCGCGTAATTTATCGCCTTCTAATTTACAATTACGAAATTTTTCATCTAAATCATATACTTCATCTACTAATGGCAACTTATGATCTTGAAATTTCTTTTTAATATTTTCTTTTACTAATTCTTTATTTTCTCTTATTAATTTTATATCTATCATAACGTCTAACCTTCCTTTATGTACTTTTTATATAATGTTCCCTTTTCTTCAAAGTTTTTAAAAGCATTATAACTAGGTGCAGCAGGTGACATAACACATATTTTTTTAGTCACTTCTTTTGCTTTAGCTACTGCATCTTTTAAATTTTCTATTTTATATACATTTTTATTTTTTAATTTGTCACTAATTTTATAACCAGTATCTGGCATACAAATAAAATTAGATATTTTACTTTTATTAAAGTATTCAATTAAATCACTATAATCTATACCTCTATCCATTCCTCCAAAAATAAGTGTATCTGGATTTAATGTTTCACATGCATTGATACATGCATCTGGTATAGTAGCTATTGCATCATTATAAAACTTTATTCCGTTAAATATGCCAACATATTCCATACGATGTTCAAGTCCTTCAAATGTATTAATTGTTTTTATAGTTTTATTTAAATCTAATCCTAAAACTTCACTTAAATATAATACAAACATTATATTGCTTAAATTATGTTTTCCAAGTAGTAATCTTTCATCATTTATATTATATAATTTTTTATTATTTAAAGTAATAAAATCATTGTCTATTTTCATATCAGATATATTATATAATTTACTCTTATAATTACCTTTTAAAATATAATTATTAAGTGTTTCATTACTTCCTAAATAAAAGCCATAATCATTTTCATTTTGATATTTAAATGCATTCATTTTCGATAAAAAATATTTATCTTTTGTACCAAAATAATCTAAATGTTCTTCAAATAAATTTAAAACAATACTAATATGTGGTGATGCTGTAATAAATTCAAGCTGTGGAGCACCCATTTCAATTATTAATTTGCTTTTTTCGTTAATTTGATCAATATAATCAAATATTGGTATACCAATATTTCCTAATAAATAGGCATCATAATTTTGTTCTTTAAAAACTTTATAAATTAAACTAGTAGTTGTACTTTTACCTTTTGTACCAGTTATTCCAATAATATTATTTTTAAAGAATCTAAGTGCTAAATCAAGTTCTGATGTTATTTTATCTTTAAACTCACTAATATCTAAATCTTTAAATTTAACTCCTGGTGCTTTTATAATAACATCATATATTTTTAAATTATTTAATGCATCTATTCCTAATACAAAATCTAAGTTTTCATCTTCCCTAAGTTCAGGATTATTTTCAATTAATTTATCATTATTATCAATAATAGTTAATTTTTGATTAGGTAAATATTTTCTTATAAAATTATAAGTTGATTTACCTTCTTTACCATAACCTACAATAGAAATATTTTTATTTTCTAAATATTCAATTATTTTTGTATACATGAATTTAATGCTCCTTTTAATATTTCTAAGAATTCATCATCTAAATTATTCTCATAATTAAATTCTTCTTCTAATTTTAATGAAATAAAATCAGTACTATAATTATCCTTATAGTATTTTAAAAGATATGGTAATTCTTTATTATTTTCTTCTAACTTTTTAATAACTAAACTAATCGAGTATCTAACTTCTCTAATTGTACCAACACATTCAAAAGGTTTAGTATCTGCATTACCAGTAAGTTCTTTGAATGTATCTAATAAACTTTCTTTTTCAAATAAATCTTCACCAAAAATATTTTTTAATCCCTCTTTATACAAAAATGGGCTTAAAACAATATAAACAAATAAACATTTTGGACAGTTATTACACCAAATCCAAGGATTTTGTTTACTTCCTACATTACAACTTCTAAATATTTTATGATACTGTGTATATTTAGAAAAAAGCATTCCTATTTGATACTCACTAAGTGGTCTAAGTAAACTAAAGTATTTAATATCTATACCAAAGAATTTTTTAGTATAACTATTAAAATCATTTTCAAATTCATATGTTTTAGAATATTGATGATTAATTTTAGTACCTACAACTGTTGCCTCATTAGCACTTGCTTCATTAGATAAAACTATATATTTTTTGTTAGTAATATATGCTACAAAATAAGTTACAAATGCAACTAAAGCACTAAATGGTGTATGTCCATTTAAAAATCCTTCACTATTTAATGTAATTAAATTTTGATCTATCTTACGATTAATAGTAATAATATCTTCTTCTAAATAGCCACCTGCTTTAGCACAATTTAAATGTACTTCTTTTGGATTAATCATAAATGGTGTATTAAAATTAAAACTATTTTTTAAAAGCTCCAAGCTTACAACTGAATCTTTACCTCCACCAATAGGTATTAAATTTCCTTTACCTTCATAATCAACACAAATTATTTCTTGCTTAGTTTCATGATTAATATGCATGAAATTATCAATATCTGTATCAATATTATTAACAAAGAAAAATTCACCAAGGCCATAATAGTATAGTTTTTTAAACCACGATACTTGCTCATCCGATATATATCCAGCTTTAATATTAACAATAGGACTACATGTACATTTCCAGTAACTAATTAGTTCTACAAGACCTATATGAAATACTAAATAATCAAAAAATTTTTTATTTAAATCTGCTGTTATCCATTTCTTATCAATTGAAATAGTTGGATTAAAAATAGTAAGTCCTTCTATCTCAAAAGAAAAAGTAATAATAAATTTATTATCAACTTCTGTATAATTATAACTATTATAATTAAATACTGGATATTTTTCTCTAAGTTCTCGAAATTTTATACTATTATCAGCCACTTTAATCACCAATAAATATTATACTAAAGTTAAGCAATTTATACAAGAATACTTATAATTTTTCAAAAAAAAGAAGTGAAATAATCACTTTCATAATTTTTCAATTTCATTGATTTTTAAATCAGTAACATCTGAAATAATTTGCATATCAATTCCCTTACTTTTTAATTTTTTAGCAAGTTCTATTTTTTCTATTTTTTTACCTTCTTTTATACCTTGTTTCATACCTTGTTTCATACCTTGTTTCATGCCTTGTTTCATGCCTTGTTTCATACCTTTTTCTAAACCTTCTTTTGTAGCTTTTTTCTCAGCATCATGAAGTCTTCCTAATTCCATGGCTTTTCTATCTCTTTCATAATCATACCATGATAATAAATCATCTTCTTCATTTAATGCTCTATTAGTTATTTCTATATCCTTTTTTACTTCTTCATCCATTGGTATTCCCCCTAAACATTCATTAAATTCATCTATATTTGTTGCACATAATAATGCTCCAAATTTTATCATTTTTTGTTCATATTCACTATATTTCTTTTCGTTTTTAGAATACCATATATTATAACACTTTTCAATATCTATATGATGAATTTGTAACTTTTCAGTTAACTTTATTCCTTTACTATTTTGCAAGTAATATTTATCTACTATTTCTTCACTTTCTAGTCCTTCTATTCCTTTATCAAAACATATTTCTATTATTGGTTCTAATGTACTATAGTCAGCACTTTTTCTTAATTGATTTGATGCATAATATGCTCCATATATTATATTTCTATTTAATATACTTTCACTTAATTTCTTATCACTTATTTCTATATCTACTCTTATATTTCCACTTACTAATTCTAATACTAAATATATGTCAGATACTAATCTTTTTTTATTTCTATTTTCTATTAAATTTTCATTATTTAATATTCTTATTTTACCATGTACATCTTCCTTTTTTAATTCAAAATATAAGCATATTAATGTTTCCAATCTTTCTATATTATCATTATCTCCAAACATTTTTTTAAACTTATAATCAAATGCTAATGGTATATTTATTTTATTTGTTTCTTCTATCACAAGTCCTCCTTTCAATTAGCATCTAATTATATATACTCAAAAATTTAACAAACTCCTACCTAAAAACCAAAAAAAGTAGCAATTTTAATTGCTACTTTTAGATGGATTTGCATGTATAAGTACATACTTAATACGATTATCCATTTTCTTTAAATTCTTTTCTATTTTATGAACTACATCATGAGCATCAATAAAGCTTAAATCTTTATTAATTGATACTTCACATGATAATTTATAATATGAACCATATTTAATAACATTTAAATTTTCAATATCATATACATTGTCAATTTTTAATATTTGCTCTTTTATTTTATTAATTATAATTTCATCAGTTTCTGATTCACCAAGTAAATTACTAATATTTTCTTTAATTATATTAAAGCCTACTCTAATTATTAATATAGCTACTATTATAGTTGCTACTACATCAGCATATTTTAAAAATTCAATTTTATTACTTAATTGTATTAAAATAGCTGATAATAATACTACTATAGAACTTAAAACATCAGCTCTACTTTCTTTACCACTAGAAATAACAATAGTATTATTTAATTTTTTACCTTTCCTAATTAAATAACTAGATAATAATAACTTAGCAATTATCGTAATAACTGAAACAATGATTACTATAGTACTTGTAACAATTATTTCTTTATTAAAAGCATCTTTAATAATAAATAATCCAAGTAATATAACTATAAGTCCTATAAAAAAGCTTGTTAAATATTCTAATTTACCATGACCAAATGGATGTTTATCATCAGCTGGTTTATCAGATATTTTACTACCCACAATCGCAATAACATCAGTAGTCAAATCACTAAATGAATGCACTCCATCGGCTATTAACGCACTAGATTTTCCAATAAATCCAACAATTATTTTAATTAAAGCAAGTAAAATATTAGTAAAAAAGCTAACTAACATAACTGAGATAACTGTATTCATCTTATCACTCCTTATTTAGCTAAATACCAATTATCGCCATAATTAATATCAACTTTAAGTGGTACTAATAATTTATATGTACCTTCCATAATATTGGTTACTAATTCTATTACTTCTTCTAGTTCATCTCTATTACAATCAAATACAAGTTCATCGTGTACTTGTAAAATCATTTTAGTTTTTAACTGGCGTTTTTCAAGCTCATTTTGTACTTCAATCATTGCTTTCTTAATAATATCAGCACTTGTTCCTTGAATTGGTGTATTAAGAGCCATTCTCTCACCACTAGATCTTACCATATAGTTTTTATCTTGAAGTTCTGGTATAACTCTTTTACGATTAAATAAAGTCTTAACATATCCTTTTTCATAAGCTTCTTTAATTGACTTATCCATATATTCTTTAATACCAGGATAACTCTCAAAATAATTATCAATAAACTGTTTTGCTTCTTTAACAGTAATATCTAAGTTCTCAGCAAGTCCATAACCACTAATACCATAAATAATACCAAAATTAACAGCTTTAGCTATTCTTCTTTCCTTTGAAGTCACTTCATCAGGACTAATACCAAAAATATCACTAGCTGTTTTCGCATGAATATCAATATTATTATTAAATGCATCAATTAAAGACTGTACTCCTGCCATATGTGATAAAATTCTAAGTTCAATTTGTGAATAATCAGCACTTAAAATAACTGAATTAGGACTTGGTTCAAAAGCTTTACGAATAAGTTTACCAAATTCATTTCGCACAGGTATATTTTGTAAATTTGGTTCAATAGAAGATAATCTTCCAGTTCTAGTTAATGTTTGTGTATATATTGTATGAACTTTATTATCTTTTAAAATAGAGTTTAAAAGACCTAATACATATGTTGTTTCAATTTTACTAAGCATACGATATTCAATTATTAAATCAATAATAGGATGTTCTCCTTTTAATTTATTTAATACTTCAATTGATGTTGAATAACCACGATGACTTTTCTTACCATGATTAAGATTTAATTTTTCAAATAATATTTCACCTAATTGTTTTGGTGAAGCAATATTAAATTCACAACCAGCCATTTCATATATTTTATGAGCTACTTCATCTATTTTAATAGTTAAATCTTTATCCATTTCTTTTAATGTTTCACTATTTACATTAACACCATTATATTCCATAGTAGAAAGTACATATGCAAGTGGAAGTTCAATATTATCATAATGATTAATTAATTCTTCTTTTACTAAACCATCATACATATTTTGTCTCATATCATATAAAAATTTAGCTTTTAAAACTACATTTTTTTCAAATTCTTCATTAAAAGAATAGCCAAAGAAACTTGCAAATGTTTCAATATCATCTTTAACTGTATAATCAAGTAAAAAAGCAGCAATCATTATATCAAATACTTTATTATTAAATTTTATATTTTTCCATTTTAAAGCTGTTATTATTTTCTTAATATCATATGTAATAATATTTAAATCATCAAACATATCACTATGATTTAAAAAGTACTCTTTAGGTACAAAATATTTATTATGTTCACTAAAAACACCAAATCCAAGTATTTCTGAAGTATGATAATTACTACTAGACATTTCAAGATATAAGGCAACTTCATTATCTTTTACTATTTTGTCATTATCACTAAAAACTTTAAATTCTACATTTTCTTTTTTTACTCTTTTTTTGATAAATGATTTAAATTCCATTTCTTCATAAAATTTATACAATTTATCTTCATCAGCATCTCTTAGTTTTATATCATCTAAATTAATATCTACAGGTACATTTTTTACAATAGTAGCTAAATGATAACTCATATAAGCATTTTCTTTATCTGTTTCTAATTTTTCTTTTAACTTACCACCAATATCATCTAAATGATTATATATTTCATCTAATGTTCCATAATCTCTTAATAATTTTAAAGCAGTTTTTTCTCCTATTCCTTTAACACCAGGAATATTATCTGATGGATCACCCATTAAAGCTTTTAAGTCAATTACTCTTTTAGGTTCAATACCATATTCTTTAACAAATGAATCATGATCATAACGAATATAATCTTTCATTTTTAATAGTTTAATATTTACGTCATTACTAATTAATTGTAATAAATCTTTATCACTACTAATAATTGTTCCTACATAATCTTTATCTTTATTACAATATTCACTAAATGTTCCAATAATATCATCAGCTTCATAATTATCTATTTCATAATATTTAATTCCCATATAAGTAAGTACTTCTCTAGCAAAAGGCATCTGCATTATTAATTCTTCTGGAGTTACATTTCTACCACCTTTATAATCTGCATACTCTTTATGTCTAAAAGTTTTTCCTTTATCAAATGCTACTAATATATAAATTGGATTTTCTTCTTCAACTATTTTATTAATCATATTTACAAATCCATATAAAGCATTAGTTGGAAATCCCTTACTATTTCGCATTATATTTCCTGTATAAGCAGTTGCGAAATAACTTCTAAATAACAGGTTATTGCCATCTACTAATATTATTTTTTCCATATTATCACCTATATATATTGTAACATTATTTTGTTAATTTTAATTATATTTTTTATTATTTTACCAATAATAAATATAGATTGGAGGAATAATATGAAATTCTTAAAAGTAGTATGGAAAATATCCATATTTTTTTATATTCTTATTTTACTTTTTTATTATGCTATTAAAATATATGCTTTTATATTACCACCACTAGATATTAGTAGTGCTAATAGTTATTATTTATATGATAATAATGGTAAATTGTTTTCACATACCAATGATGAATGGATTGCCCTTTCAGATATGTCAAAGCATGTTATAGATGCTACTATCGCAACTGAAGATAAAAATTTTTTTAAACATCAAGGATTTGATTTTCTACGTATTTTAAAATCATTATATATAAATACAAAAAATGGAGATAATTTACAAGGAGCTTCTACTATAACTCAGCAGTATGCTAAAAACTTATTTTTATCATTTGAAAAAACATGGGAAAGAAAATTTGATGAAGCATGGCTAGCAATAAGATTAGAAGCTCATTATTCTAAAGAACAAATTTTAGAAGGATATTTAAATACTATTAATTATGGTGGTGTATTTGGTATTGAAAATGCTGCAAAATACTATTTTAATAAAAGTGCAAAAGATTTAACAATTGCTGAAAGTGCAATGCTTGCTGGGATACCTAAATGGCCATCTAAATATTCCCCATTTGTAAATAAAGAAGCTGCTAAAGAAAGACAAGAATTAATACTTGATGCAATGTATAATAACAAATATATAACTAAAAATGAAAAAGAAAAAGCACTAAAAGAAGAATTAATCTATAATACAAATAATACTGAAAAAACACTTTTAACACAAGATTATTTTGAAGATGCTGTATATGAAGAATTAAAAACTATATCAGAAATTCCTAAATCACTATTACAAACCGGTGGTTTAAAAATATATACAACATATGATTATAATGTTCAAAATAGTTTAGAAGAAAGTATGCTTAAAAACTTAGAATATAACAAAGATATTCAAGTTGCTATGATTGCTATTAATCCAAACAATGGTAATATTTTAGGATTAATAGGTGGTCGTGATTATTTAAAAAGTGAATATAATAGAGCTATAAATGCTAAAAGACAAGTTGGTTCTACAATGAAACCAATTCTATATTATGCTGCCTTAGAAAATGGTTTTACTATGTCCACAACTTTCAAAAGCTCACCCACTACTTTTATGTTTGGAGAAAATGAAATATATAGTCCTCAAAATTATGGTAATAATTATGCTAACAAACCAATTACTATGGGCGCTGCTGTTGCTTTATCAGATAATATTTTTGCTGTTAAAACTCATTTATTTTTAGGTGAAGAAGTTTTAGTAGATACTGCCAAAAGATTAGGTATTAAAGAAAAATTAGATCCCGTTCCATCACTTGCACTTGGTACTTATGATATAAGTCTTTTAGAAATGATTACAGCTTATAGTACATTTGCAAATGAAGGATATAGTATTACACCACATTTGATTACTAAAGTTACAGACTTAAATAATAATGTACTATATGAATTTGATAATGAACCAGAACAAATTTTAAATAAAAGTTTAACATTTATATTAAATGAAATGTTAACAAATACATATGCAGAAGAAATTAAAGATTATGCCCTACCAACATGTTTAGTTATTAAACCAAAAATGACAAAAAAATATGCAATTAAAACAGGTACTACAGATACTGATCATTTAATATTTGGATATAATAAAGATTTATTAATTGGTATTTGGACTGGATATGATGATAATAAAGAAGTTAATTCTACAGATAGTTTAGCTACTAAAAATATGTGGGTAGATGCAATGGAAGATGCTTTAAAAGAAAAAGAAAATAATTGGTATGTAATGCCTAAAAATGTTGTTGGTATGTTAGTAGATCCTGTAACTGGAGATACAAATTCTGATAATAAAAAAATGTTTTTCTATATTAAAGGTACTGAACCATATGAAGAATATACACTCGATGAATTATTACCAACATTCAAAGAGGAATAATAAAAAAATATAATCATATCATTAATTGAAAGGAGTGTTAAGATGGATAAAAATGAAACATTTAGTACTATAAGTCATTCTATAACAATTAATGAAAGAAAAAATATTATAATTAGTGGTGTAAAAAAAATTGATAGTTTTGATAATGAAGAATTTCTACTTGAAACAAATATGGGATATATAGTTATTAAAGGAGAAGGATTAGAGATAGTAAAGCTTGACACTTTTCAAGGAAATGTATCTATTAAAGGTAAAATAAATAGTTTAGGATATATAGAAAATATTAAAAAGAAAGATAAAGAAGAAAGTATTTTTACTAAATTATTTAAATAATGAATTTAAATACTCAGATTAATATTATTACTATATCATTTACTATTGGTTTTCTTTTTTCTTTAACATATAATCTTATTTATAAATTACTTCATAATAAACATATATTAATTAAAATAATATCACACCTATTATTTATAATTTTATTCGCATATATTTATTTTAAATGTCTTCAAAAATACTGTTTTGGTATTTTCCATATCTATTCTTTATTGCTACTAATATTTGGATTTTTTATAGAGTCAAGTATTAGTAAACTAATTGAAAATAAATTAAAAAAATGATACAATTAGCATAATAGAGGGATGTGATAAAGTGCCAAAGAAAAAGAAACAAGTAAAAAAACCAGTAATTGTTTTTGGATTACTAGCAATTATTGGAATTGTATACTTTGTTGCAACTTTTATTAAATACAACATAGATATTCAAAAATTAAAACAAGAAGAAAAAGATTTAAATTTAAAACTTAGTACTTTAAAACATGAATCTGAAAATTTAAAAACAGAAATTGAAAAACTAAAAGATCCTGAATATATTACTCGTTATGCTAGAGAAGAATATTCATATTCAAAAGAAAATGGCGAGTATGTAATTAAAATTGAAAATGATGAACCAGAGATTGTAACTACTGAAACAAATGAAAATAATAATTATATATATATTATTATTGGCTCTGGAGTACTTCTTTTAGGAATTATTATTTATATAATAAAAAAATAACACTTAAGTGTTATTTTTTATTTGGTTTTGCTGTATATGTAACAAGAAAAATGCCAACAATAAATCCTACTATAACAAGCCAAAAAATTGGATTATCATAATTTTCTACAAAAAAATCTGTAACTGGTTTAAAAAAACTTTTTATATCATCTAAAATATCCAAAACGTTCATTATTCATTTTCCTTTCTTAAACATTTATGACCCTTAATGAATTTTTTAATACCTATTGGATGAGGAAAAGCAACTGATACTAGACTATCATCAATACCAACAACCAAACCTTCTCCATACGTATCATGAATAAGTTTTTCACCAAACTTATAATTCACATCTTTGTCTATGTTAGTCATAATACTATTTATAGTATAATCCTTTTTTTCTTCTTTTTCAAGAATATCTAAATCTTCACTTTTTATATCACTTAAAAATCTACTTGGAGGATTAACACTATCTTTTCCATATAGCATTCTTCTTTTAGCATTTATTATCCAAAGTTTTTGTTTAGCTCTAGTAATTGCTACATAGCATAATCTTCTTTCTTCCTCTATTTGATTAAAATCCATTAATGAATTAAAATGTGGAAAAATTCCTTCCTCCATACCAATTATAAATACATAATTAAATTCAAGTCCTTTAGCAGAATGAATAGTCATAAGTGTTACAACTTCTGTATCGTTCTTATGTTCTTCTACATCGGCTACTAAGCTTATTTCATCTAAAAATTCATCAAGTGAAATAATACCATATTTTTCTTCAAAATTTTTAGTAATACTTTTAAATTCTTCAAGGTTTTCAAGTCTTATTTCAGATTCAATAGTTTTATCTGAAAGTAAATCTTGTTTCATACCAGTTTTATTTAATATTAAATCTATTAAATCAGTTAATGAACAATTATCTGCTTCTTTTTTTATTTCTTCAATTATTTCTTTAAATTTTAATTCTTTTCCACTACTAATAACATCATATACACATTTATTTTCTAATGTAGCTTGTTCTGTTAAATTTTGAATAGTTTTTTCTCCTATTCCTCTTTTTGGAACATTAATAATTCTAAATAAACTATTATCATCATAATTATTATGAATAAGTTTTAAATAACTAATTAAATCTTTTATTTCTTTACGATTATAGAAATATACACTACCAACTACTTTATAAGATATATTTTTACGAAGTAAAGTTTCTTCTATATTTCTTGACTGAGCATTAGTTCTATAAAGAACAGCTATATCTGATTTTCTAATTCCACTTTCAATTAATTTTTCTATTTCAGAAGATACAAAATTAGCTTCATCTTTTTCATCATTGGCACGATAATATCTAACTTTATCCCCTTCACCATTTTCAGTCCACAACACTTTATCTTTTCGTTTAGTATTTTTTTCAATAACTTCATTAGCTACTTTTAAAATATTTTGCGTTGAACGATAGTTTTCTTCAAGCATAATTGTTTCAGCATTTTTATAATCTTTTTCAAAATTAAGAATATTTTGATAATTAGCTCCTCTAAAACTATAAATTGATTGATCATTATCTCCGACAACACATATATTTTTATATTTAGCTCCTATCATCTTTACTAAAATATATTGAGCCTCATTTGTATCTTGATACTCATCAATTAGAATGTATTTAAATCTTTCTTGATAATAATCTAAAATATCAGGATTTTTTCTAAATAAATTTATAGGCATTATTAATAAATCATCAAAATCTACTGAATTACTAGTTTTAAGTCTTTGTTCATATAATTTATAAATATCTACTACTTGTTTTTCTATATCTGTATTTGCAAATCTTTCATATTCAAGTGGTGAAAGAATTTCATTTTTAGCTCCACTTATTTGATTTCTAACATATTTAGGTTTTAATTTTTCTGCATCAATATTTAATTCTTTCATTATTTTTTTAATAATAGTTAAAGAATCTTCACTATCTAATATAGTAAAATTTTTCATTAATCCTAATTTTTCATAATTTTCTCTAGCAATTGTAAGGCCAAAAGAATGGAATGTAGAAATTTGTATACCTTTTGATATATCTCCTAGCATAGATTCAATTCTTTCTTTCATTTCTCTAGCTGCTTTATTTGTAAATGTTATTGCAAGTATATTATATGGATTAATATTATTATGTTCGATCAAATAAGCTATTTTTGTAGTTAATACTCTTGTTTTTCCACTTCCAGCACCAGCTAATACTAAAAGTGGTCCATCTGTTTTTTCAACAGCTTTTCGTTGCATTTCATTTAATCCATCTAGTTTCATTTTTACCACCTTCTATATGATATCATAATTTATTGTTTTTAAAAACACACTATTTTATATTTTATGAATATAATATTATGAATTTAAGGAGGATTTTATGAAAAGAATTATTTTTCCAATAGTTTCATTTATAATAATTATTATAACAATATTCTTAATAGCAATTAAAAATAAAACTAATGATTTAAGAAAAGTAAGACTTGCTGAAGTAGCTCATAGTGTATTTTATGCGCCACAATATGCTGCACATGCTCTTGGTTATTTTGAAGAAGAAGGACTTTATGTAGAAATAGTTTTAGCATCTGGAGCTGATAAAGTTACAGCAGCTGTATTATCAGGTGATGTTCAAATTGGTTTTTGTGGCAGTGAAGCAACAATTTATGTATACAATCAAAACGAAAAAGACTATCTTATAAATTTTGCTGGATTAACTAAACGAGATGGTAGTTTTTTAGTATCTAGAGCAAAGCAAGACAACTTTAAACTTGAGGATTTAAAAGGATCATTCATTATTGGTGGACGCCAATATGGAATGCCAGAAATGACACTTGAATGGATATTAACACAAAATAATATAATTCCAAATAAAGATGTAAAAATTGATACAAGTATTGCATTTGCTGCTATGAGCGGAGCATTTATTGGTGGCACTGGTGATTATGTCTCTTTATTTGAACCAACTGCTTTACAACTAGAAAAACAAGGTTTTGGATATGTAGTTGCTTCTCTTGGTGAATTAGGTGGTACTATTCCATATACTGCTTATAATGCCCGTAAAAGTTATATTGAAAATAATCCAGAAGTTATCCAAGGTTTTTCAAAAGCTATTCAAAAAGGAATTGATTATGTAAATACTCATACTGATAAAGAAGTTGCAGAAACAATATTACCATATTTTCCAGATGTATCACTTAATGACTTAGAAGCAATAGTAAAAAGATATAGAAGCATTGATTCTTGGTATGATACCACTTATATAAATGAAAAAGATTTTAACCATGTTCAAGAAATAATGGCAAATGCTGGTGTTGAAAATCCATATGCACCATTTGAGAAATTAGTAGATAATAGATATGCCAAAGAAAATATTAACAGTTAAAAATTTAAAAAAGAATTATCACACTGATAATGATGAAATAGTAGCTCTTAAAGATATTTCATTTGATTTATTTGAAGGTGAAATTATATCTATTGTTGGACCATCAGGATGTGGAAAATCAACTATACTATCTATTATTTGTGGTTTAGAAAATAAAACTGATGGCATAATAAATATTGAAAATAATAAAAAAGTTGGTTATATGTTGCAATCTGATTGTTTATTTGACTGGAGATGTGTTTTTGATAATTGTATGCTAGGATTAGAAATACAAAATAAAAATACTATAGAAAATAAAAAATATGTTCTAGAATTATTAAATAAATATGGATTAAAAGATTTTATTAATAGTAAACCTAGTGAATTATCTGGTGGTATGAGACAGCGTGTAGCTCTAATTAGAACACTTGCTACTAAACCCGATATTTTACTTCTTGATGAATCTTTTTCTGCTCTTGATTATCAATCAAGAATTAATGTTTCCAATGATGTATATAATATTTTAAAAGATGAAAGAAAAAGTGCGATTATAGTAACTCATGATATTGCCGAAGCAATTTCTATTTCAGATAGAATTATTGTTTTAACTAAAAGACCAGCTACTATCAAAAAAGAACATATAATTAATTTAACAAATAAAACAAATCCTATTAATAATCGTAAATGTAAAGAATTTAATGACTATTATGATCAAATATGGAAAGAACTTGATTATGATGTATAGTAAAGAACATATTTTATATTTAAATAAAAAGAAAAAAGAAAAAATATTTATTAAAATAATGCAGTTAAGTATCATAATTATATTTATTATTTTATGGCAATTACTTACTAGTTTTAATTTAATAAATAGATTTATATTTTCTAGTCCATTAGATATTATTAAAACAATTATAAAACTATTTAAAACAAATAACTTATTTCATCATATTTACATCACAACAATAGAAACTATTATTAGTTTTACATTAAGTACTATTTTAGGATTATTATTTGCCAGTTTTCTTTGGCATAAAAAAACTATTTCTAAAATATTAGATCCATATCTAACAATTTTAAATAGTCTTCCTAAAGTAGCACTAGGTCCAATAATAATTATATGGTGTGGTGCAGGTTTTAAATCGATTATATTAATGGCTCTATTAATATCATTAATTATTACTATTATTAATATTTATCAAGGATTTGAATCAATTGATAATAATAAACTCAAATTAATGAAAGCATTAAAAGCAAATAAAAAACAAATCTATTTTAAACTACTTATTCCTAGTAATATTAGTAATATTATTAGTACATTAAAAGTAAATATTAGTATGTCTTTAATCGGTGTTTCAATGGGAGAACTTCTAGTATCAAAAGAAGGATTAGGATATTTAATTATGTATGGTTCACAAGTATTTAATCTTCATTTAGTAATGACAGGAGTATTATTACTTTGTATATTATCAACTATAATGTATTACTTAGTTTGCATATTAGAAAGAATTATAAAAAATAAACGATTTAGTCAATTCTAAATCGTTTTTATATAATTAAAATTCTATTACTTTAGGTGCTTCTGTAAATGAATAAAATGTAGCTTTTGCATTTTCAAAATATAGTACTTCTGTATTATCATCATCTGCTGAATACATGCTTTTTAACACTGGATTAGCATCTAACATACTTACTTTAGCTTCTCTTCTATCATCACGTACAACTTTTCCTTCAATTCTTATCCATTTACCATCTAAAAAAGCACATATTTCTATATTAGGATTAATTTGTATTTGTTTTGATACATTTTTTGATTTACCAGATTGGATATATAATTTTCCTTCAAAAATATTTACTACTCCAAATGGTCTTACCCTTGGCTTATCACCATCAATTGTAGCTATATAAAATGTCCCACATTTTTTTAAAAAATCATAAACTTCTTTCATTTTGTACACTCCTCTTTTACAAATTTATTATATCATAAAAATTTGATAAAAAAAAAGCTACCAAACGGTAGCATAAATATCATTAATATTTAAATTCATCATTATCAAAATTTGAATTATCATTTGTTGTTGGTTCATCAAATATATCTAATACTTCTATTTCATCTTTAGATTCATTAATCGGTTGATTATTAAATATATTTGTTTCTACTGGTGCATCAGTACTATTCATTTCATTATTAATTGGCATTTGATTAAATATATTATTTTGTTCAGATGATTGAGTATTATTTGAATCTACAACCAAATTAGAATTATTAAATATGTTTGCTTCACTATTTTCTATAGGAACTGTTGTAGGTATTTGATTATTACTTATTTCTGAACCTAAAACAGAATTATTGTCCGTAGTCTGATTGAATATTGCCATATTATTATCTGTTTCAGTAGTTTCTACAGGTACCGTTGTTGGTACTTGAAAAAATCGATTAGTAACTGGCTCATTTGAATTCATTAATTGCTCACCAAATTCATTTATATCAGTAGTTACATCATTATTTTCAACATTATTAGTAGTAGCAACTTCTGGTACTAGTGGTGGTACTGTTACTTCAGCTGGCTCTTCTGGATTAGCAAAATAAAGTGATTGTTCAATTGCAGCAGGTGCATCAGTACTTGGTATATTTTCTTGTAATGGTACAGTTGAAGGTTGCAAATTTTCTGGTTGTGGCATAGTTGAAACATCATTTGATGGTTGTAAATTTTCTGGTTGCGGTATAGTTGAAACCTCATTTAATGGTTGTAAATTTTCTTGTTGCTGTATAACAAGATTTGGTTGCACTATTGCATTTGCACTTTCCATAGAAGGCATTACATTTTGTAAATCATTATTTTCTGGTACATTTTTAACTTCTTCTTTTTTACCTTTTTTATATCTAGAAAATAAGTCATAACCACTTATACCAATAATAACTAATAAACATAATACTATTGAATAGCAACCAAAGCCAAGTTTTACATCTTCAGAAGCAGATGTAACACTACTAGCAATTCCTCTAATATTAAAAATATAATATGCAGTAATTCCTAATGCGGATACAGATAATAAAAATATTGATACTAACAATTTAGGAATTCTATTTCTAAAAAACGATAGTATTATTATTGCAATTAAAATTAAGGCGACAACTATACCTATTGGACTACTTCCACTGCCATCAAGATTTAAAAAAAACATAGCCATTGAAGTAGTAATCTTATTTGTGGTTGTTGAAACTGTGGCAAAAGGGAATAAACAAGCTATAATAGCAACAGCTGCAAAAAATATAATTACATAGTTTAATCTTTCTTTAATAAAATTCATATAACTACCCCTATTCCTATCCTATACATTATTGTATCACAAAATTACTAAATTTGTATATTTTTTTTATAAATTAAAAAAGGTAACTAATGTTACCTCATCATTCTTCCTTGTGGTATTTCACCATTCATTTGATCATAAGGCATATTACCGCGGTTTTCCATCATACCTCCACCCATCATTTGATTAGTAATTGTGGTTGTTTCTTTTCCATTAACAATTAGTTTTCCACCAGTATATTTTACCTGTCCATCATAATCAAATGCTGAATTACCAGTAACATTTATAGTACCACCTGTAATATATAAATCACCATTAGAATCAATTCCATCAGTATCACCACTACCCATTTTTATAGTAATATCACCACCATTTATTTCAATTAATACTGCATACTCTGTTGATTTTTGTCCTGCATTTATACCATCATCAGAAGCTTCTATATTAATTGTTCCATCATTTATTTTTACATATGTTGCTTCTATACCTTCATGAGCAGTTAAGCTAAATATTCCACCATTTATTTCTGCCATGCCATCAGCATGAATAGCATCATCATCACTAGTTATTTTGAAATTACCAGTATTAATTATCACATTATTATTAGAATGTATACCATCATCAGTTACACTAAAATTAAATTCACCATCATTTATAGTAATATCAACACCAGCTTTTATGGCTTTTGTAGATTCTTCCTCTTCACTTGAACTATTATTCCATTCACTATATGTCATAGCACTTTTACTACCACCATTAGTAACGATATTATAAGTTCCACCATTTAGCGTAACACTATTTTCTGCTTGAATACCATCATTTGATGATTCAATCTTAATATTACCTTTTTCAATAACAATATTACCTTTTTCTGTATCTTCAGAATTAGTAGTTTTAATTCCATCACCACCAGATATAACGTTAATATTTCCATCATATATTGTTACTGAATCTTTACCTCTAATAGCATCATCAGCAGAAGTAACATTAATGGTTCCATTATAAATAGTTAAATCATCTTTACTTATAATACCATCTTCAAAATTTGCTACTACATTTAATGTGCCTTCACCCATTATAAATAAATCATCTTTACTATATATTACAGCATTAACTTCTTCATCAAACTCACTATAAGTATTTCCATCAGAAAGTTTAGAAGTACCAACAAGTTCAATATAAGTATTTTTAGCTGATACTATATATATTGCTGGTCCACTACTATTTTCTATAGTTACATTATCTAATACTAATTTTACATTTTCTTCAGTATTTACGTAAACATAACCTTTTAAAGTTCCAGTTAATGTATAAACTCCCTTTTCAACAATTTCAACCTTATCACTTTTTTCTGAAAGATTTATTTCGTAAGCTGGATATTCACTAAAATCTTTTTCAGTATTATTTGCTGTATCACTTGACGTTTTTGTATTGTCATCTTTGCTATCATCATTTACAGTACTATTTGCATTTTGTGTACTATTATTAGTATCATTATTTGTACTACTTGTCTTATTTATTACAACAACTATACATATTACTAATACTAAAATTATACTTAAAATGACTAATATTATTTTATTTTCTTTATTCATAATTCCTTCCTTTCACGATAACATCATACTATATATTATTGTTAAAGTTATGTTAGTATTGTGAAATTATAGTGAAAAAAGGCAAGATTACTCTATGCCTTTAATTCTAATAATTTTGCTTTAAGATCATTTTCAATTTTATTTAATTCATTTTCAGCTTGAGCACGTTTTTGAGAACCTTCTTCATGAATTTTAATTATTGATTCAATAGTATCCATCAAATCTTGATTAGTTTTCTTAACAGTTTCTAAATCAACTACTGCTCTTTCTGATTCTTGAGCTATTTTAATAGAACCTTGTTTTAATATTTCACTATTCTTCTTAAGCATATCATTTGTCAAATTAGTAACTTTTTCTTGTGCATCTAAAGCTCTACTTGCATTAGTAAGTCCAAGTGCTATAACCATTTGATTTTTCCATAAAGGAATAGTATTAATAATTGAAGATTGAATTTTATCAACTAGTTCTGCATCATTATTTTGAATTAATCTAATTTGTGGTGCCATTTGAATAGAAATAATACGAGTTGTTTTTAAATCATATAATTTTTTTTCAAAACGATTAGCAATATTAATCATATCATTATATGCTTGTACATCATTTTGTTCACCAGTTTTTTCTGCTTTATCATGAAGTGCTGGTATAATTTCATTTCTAATTTGATCAAGTTTTTTATTTCCAGCAATTATATATAAAGATAATTCTTTAAAATATTCAATATTTTTTTCATACATTTCATCAAAGATTGCAATATCTTTCATCATTTGTACTTTATGCCCTTCAAGTTGTTTTTCAATTTTATTAATATTAGTTTCTACTTTACTGAATTTAGCTAGTATTCTATTAATTTGTTTTTTAATTGAATTAAACAAACTTGGTTTCATATTAACATTAATACCACCATCAAATGATTTAATTTCACCAGCTAAATCAGCAAGTAAATTACCAACTTGTCCTAAATCTTTAGTTCTAACACTTTTTAATATTTCATCAGAAAATTGTGAAATTTTAGTTTGCGCAGGTGATCCAAAGCTAATTATTACATTAGTATCTTTTTCATCAATTTTACCTACAAATTCATCAATAGCAGCTTTTTCTTGAACAGTTAAATTATTGTAATCAAGAGAAGAAGCTACTTGTTCTTCTGTAACATTTGTTACTCCATCAATATTTGTTTTAATTGGTTCTAAATTTTCAAGAACCTTAATTTCTAAATTATTTTCCATATTTACCTCCTAATTTTTTAAATAATCTATCATTTCATTATAATAATTCATTTTTAAACTTGAAACTGTAGCTGAAATACTTTGTGGTATTCCTTTTACAATAACATCTGATACATCGTAATTACCGCCTGTTACACCTGTTCTAAATCCATATTTAGACCAAGCAATTTTTTGAATATCTTTATTTTCAAAAATATCATAATAAGTATTACCATTTTCTGATAAAGATGCTATACAATGTGAATTCCAAATTGTTGGAACTGGATAAAGAATTCTAATTCGATCCTTTACTTGATTATATCCATCTGGATTTGAATTAGCAAAATCAATAATACTCTTTTCATAATCAACTATCATTGGTTTAGCTCCCATACCTGTCTTTAAATATAATTGAAATAAATCAGCTGGTGTATTATTCATATAACCAGATTTAATATAAAACTCTTTTAATTTAGGTAAAATTTCTTTATAGTTTTCATCCGTTAATTGTCCACCTGCCATAATAGAAGCAACTAAACCATAATATGTCGCACCAGGTGATGATGTTACAGGATCAGTAGAATCAATATTGATTTTTCCATATAAAGTTTTAAGACCTATATCACTCCATGTTTTTCCTTCTAATATATAATTTAAAAGTTTTTCCATTCCTGTAATGTAATATACTCCATTTTGTTCTGTAACAATTTCTTCTTTAATAAGTGCATCAACTACTTCATCCCAGCTATATATAACAACTGGTGTATTAAGCGTTAAACTTCCCTTTAATACAGTATATCTATCAGCTTCATTGTTTTCTTTATTTGCTGGAGTTTTATAATAGTCATAAAATCTTTGATCTGAGAAGAAAATAAAATCATATTTTGAACCATCTTCTCTCACAACATCTTTAACTATTAATTTACCATTACTCCAAGTATCATTAACAACTTCTGCTTTAAATTCTTTTTTTACAATTTGAAGAAATTCTTCATCCTCAAGTAAATTCTCTTTACCTCCACCTACTGCACCATAAATAGTAATAGTAGATGTTTGTTCCTTAAATATTTTTTTACCTTCTATTACTCCAAGAATTAAAATAAGTAAAACAAGTACGCCAATTCCTATTCCTTTAATACTTTTATTCATCTTTATCACCATCCTTTTTATTAATGATAGCATCATCTAGTAAACCATCAGATTTTAATACTGATTCAAATACTTTTATTTCTGCATTTGTATCAATTAATTCATCATTATATAAATTATTAAGTTGATTTTCAAAAGCATTTTCAATTTTAACAGTTAATTTTCTTGTTCTTTCTAAAAAATCTCTACTAGATTTACTAGTTAATTTTTGTTCATCTATTTCATCAAAACGTTCTAATATTTTAATTGTAATTGGTAAATAATAATTTAAAAATTTAGTTGCTGAACTAATTTTATCTGGTTTCTTATGCAACACTTTAATTATTTTTTCAGCAGTTTTAATAATATTTTCAATATTATCATTAATACTATAATCAGAAATATTGTGTTTTAACTTTTTCAAAGATTCTAAATCTTTATTACTATCAATTAAAAGTTTTCGATAAGTATTCTTATTTTGTTCTCCTAAATCATCAAGATCATAATCTTCTTTAAATATCATTGCACTTGCTAGAAAAGATGTAGCTGCAATAGCTATTGAAGGTAAAACACTTAATCCAATTATTAGATTAGATGCTGCAAAAAAGCTGCCCCCTAAAATACCTGATATAATATATTTTTTCTTCATATTAATTATAACCCCTTACTTCTTTAAAAGCTGCAAGTAAGTTACTTCTGCCATCAAAAACTTTACCACCAGTATAAGAACTAATTTCTAATAATTGATCATCATCAGCACTTCCAAATAGTATTCCATATATTGGTATATCTTTTCCTGCTTTATCATATGCTCTAGAAAAACTTTTAAAGGAACCTTCATTACCTTCTCCATCAGTCATAAGTATAATTGATAAATTGTATTTATTACTGTCTTCTTTTTCAAGTATTGAAATAGCTTTTTCCAAAGAACCATATATATTGGTAGTATGTCCAACTTCAGTATTTTCTACTTCATATATTAATTTTTCAACTTTTGTTCCATCTGTAGTAGTTACCTCTGGCATGACAATGGTTGCAAATGGAATAATAGTTATTTTATCTTTAGCTGAAAATTGAAGTAGATTTTTAGATGCTGTTTCTTCAGTTAGAATATATTTCATTGCATCTACTAATTGTTCATTACCTTTACCAGACATACTTCCTGAATAATCTAGGCAAAATACTGTATGAGTTGGTTTTCTAAGTTCAGATTGATATAGACTAAGAGCTTTTTTAATAACTGTAACACTAGGATATTTAATTGGAACAACATATTTAGAAGTATCAATACCCCATTCTTTATTAAATACATCTTTATCGGCATTAGGATTTACCCCACCATACCAAACACGTCTTCCATATTTAGCAAGTTCATTTTGTCCTTCATCACTCAAAATATAACTTTGAAATTCATTAAATTCTTTTTCATATTTATTGCCATTATTTAAATATGCAAGTGGTGAATCAGATATTGTAACTCCATCTACTGGATATATTAAATAAAATGGTTCTTTTCCTTCACTTGCTAATTTTTTATTTAAATTAATAAATGAAGATTCATATGCAACTGCAGCATCATATTTATTATTTAATAATAGTGTATCTAAAAATTCATCACTACCAGATGTTCTTTCAACACCAGATAAAAAATTTACAAGTTTTTCATTTAAAGAATTATTATCTAAATCTTCAATAGTCAAAACTTCAGGATTACCAGCAAGTGTTGTTACAAATCCCAAATATGCAGAAGCACCTGTATTTGTTCTAGTAGCTGAACTCATTACAAAATTTAAATCACCATTTTTAATTTTATTTAATATGTCTTTTGTATATACTTCTTTATTTACTAATCCTAATTCTTCTGCTTTAGATTTTTTAATTCCAAAAACTATAGGATTAATAGAAGTTGATTTTGAATTTTTAACTATAGATGTATTATCAAGCATATAAAGCCATATAGAATTAGAAGCCCATATTGCATCATATGCTTCTCCACTATTGATTTTTTCCATAATATCTATAGTTCCTGCATATTCAATATTAAGTTTAACATTCTTCTTTTTAAAATAATCTTTAATAACATCTTCTAAGTCTTTATTTTCAGAACTAACTAATAAATCAAATACTCCATTATCAATTGTTTTTTCCTTATTAGAATTATTATTAATAGATTTATCGATCATATTTGTAAATATTATAAAAAAGAAAGCTAAAAATAATACTATAGGTAAACTTGAACTTCTTTTCTTTTCCATCAAATCATCCCTTTACACTATTAAAATTATACTATATATATATATTTCTTTCAAGAAAAAAAGACTAATGATTAGTTCATTAATCTTTCAAATTTACCTTTAATTGCATCATAATCTGTATAACTTGTAGCTATATTATGCTCTTTAATTCTAATTAAAGTTGTACCTTTAACTTTAATCTTAGCAATATTTGATCCTTCAAGATAGATTTCATCACCAATATATGATTTATTCATATCATCAGATAAATTAACTCTATAGAATTTAGCAGCATCTTCTTTTTCACTATATAATTTTATATAACTTGTATATACTTCTAACATTGGATCATCTTCAACAAAAGCTAATACATAATAATCATTTTCATTTTGATTAAATAATTCACCCATTAGAATTTGTTCATATTGAATAGTTTGTACTGTAGTAGTTTCTTCTGTTTCATCTTTCTTTTCTTCTTTTGGTTTAATAACAAATGATGTTATGAAATAGAATGCTAACATAACTGCACAAACTGCACCAATAATAATTAGAAGTTTACGAATTTCATCGCCACCAAATTCTTCTTCAGTTTCTGGTACATTAGGTTTTTGTACTTTTACTTCTTTAACAATTTCTTTTTTTATACTAGTATCTTTTTTTACTTCAGCAGTAGTTGGTGTTACTTTTTTGGAAGTAGATTTTTTATTTGTACTAGCGGTTCCCTTTTTATTACTCTTTGTCTTTTTTTCTTTCTTTTCCATTAATATCACCAACAAAAGTATAACATAATTTCTAAAAAAATACTATAAATTTCTTATTTTTTAATAGGAAAATAAAAAAAAAGACATATTTTTATGTCTTATTTTGCTATTGGCATAACACTTACTGATTTAGCTACACTTAAAAGTTCATCTTTATTTAAGGTATCAGAAACTACATAATATTCAACACCATTGTTTGACCAAGCGATAGATGAATCAGTTAATGCTGCCACTGTATCAGCTATTAGTTCTGGTTCTCCATCTACTGGTATAGTCATTAAATTATTAGGTATTGCAGCAGTTTCTTGTACAAACATAAATGGTTTTTCACCTTCAAATGTTAATATTAATCTTTCTCCATCATCAGTTGCAACAACATCCTGTGAGCCTAAATAAGTACCTGTTGGTAAATACATTGGATATATAATATCTTCAAGTTTACTTACTGTTTCTTCTTTTTCATAAGTTACAGATGCCATATTTTCATCAAGTGTAAAAAAATTTTCATCATAACCATTATTATAATCTATTTTATTAAAATGCATTTTCATTTTAACATTTTCTTCTTTATCCAATATATGAACATCAGTTATATTTATATTATTATCTAAATAAATATTTTGCTTAATTAAATCTTTATTATTTGAATAATTAACTTTAGTAGTTACTATATAACCATTATCATTTTTTTCAAATTTTATATTTTCATCATTTTCCATATCTTTTAATAAAGTCTGAATTAAATAACTTTGTGAATTATTATATGGCCATTCACTTTGAAACTTAAAACTTTTATTTAATGATGGAGTAAGTACATAAACACCATCATTATTTCTTAGAATAATTTGTTCATGATTATTAATTTTATTCTTTAATGATACTTTATAATTATCATCCTTACTATAATAAACATTAACATCATAAATATAACTATCTTCATTATTAAATATTTCAAGTTCACCATTTAAACAATATCCCTTATTTTTATCAAGTAGTTTTTTTAAATTTTTAGTAATATCATTTTTATCATATTTATTACATCCAGTAATTATAAAACTAAATACTACTAATAAAAAAACAAAAAACTTTTTTTTCAAAATCATCACCTCATAATTAATTTCATTAAATTATATTTAAATTATTATTAATTATGTATAATTTTTATTTTTTTGAAAATAATACTTAACGAAAGGAGCAAAATATGGAAACAATACAAAAAATTGCTTTAGTATTTACAATAATAGGAGCAATAAACTGGGGACTTATTGGTCTACTTGATATTAATTTAGTAGCATTAATTTTTGGTGATGGTTCAATGTTTTCAAGAATTATTTATACAATAGTTGGTTTAACTGGAATCATAAATATAGGAATTTTATTTAATCATATTAAAAACACATAACACTAGAGTATACTCTAGTGTTATTATTTACAACTATATCCCATTTCAGTAAATGTTTTATAAGCATCATCATAAGTACTTTGGTCATTAATAAGTCCTAGTGCTTCTATTGGTGCATTTATTTTACTAAAATCAACACCAATTAAGACTTTTATATCACTATCACCTTTAATAGATGAAAAAGTCACACCATCTTTATCACGAAACTCATTATATGATTCAAGTAATTGTTGCTCTAGAACATTAATATATTCTACATATCTGTCACTAACAACAATCTTAATATCTAGATTAGCAAAAGCTATTTTATTATCTATATAAGTAGATTCTATTTTTTGAAAAACATCATTTTCATTTAATTTTTCATTTTTATTGCAAACAAGTGTTTTATCAGTTTGTTTATTACATCCTGAAAGTAATAATCCTATAAAAAGTATATATATTATTTTTTTCATAGGCACCTACTCAAAATAATTAATTTTAATAGCTTCTTTAACCTGTTTCATTTTCTTTTCAGCTACTTTTTTAGCATTCTTAGTACCATTTATTAATATTTCATCTACTAATGAAGGATTTTCTTCATACATTTTTCTTTTTTCTCTAATTGGTTTTAAAAATTCTGTCATAGCAGTAATTAATTCTTTTTTACAATTAACACATCCTCTAGAACCTTTTTTGCATTCAGAACAAATTGTACTGCAATTATCTTTATTAACAAGGTTATGATAATAATATACCATACATACTTCAGGATTTGCTGGATCATCTTTTTTTATTTTATTTGGATCAGTTACAGCACCCATAATTTTTTCTTTAATAGTTTCATCATTATCACATAAGAATATAGCATTTCCTAAACTTTTGCCCATTTTTTCATTACCATCTAATCCTTTAATTCTTGGATTATTACTAAGTAAATGATTTGGTTCTTTTAAGTATTCACCATAAATTGAATTAAATTTACGAACAATCTCTCTAGTTTGTTCAAGAATTGGTAATTGATCTTCTCCAACAGGTACTAGATCACAATCAAAAACTGTTATATCTGCTGCTTGACTTACAGGATAACCTAAAAATCCATAAGTTACACCTTCACCTTTTTCACCAAATATACCTTTTTTTTGCATTACTTCTGTTTTAACAGTTGGATTACGATATAACCTAGCTATTGTAACTAAATTAGAATAATAAACTGTTAGTTCAGCTATTTCATGGATAGCTGATTGAATAAATATATTAGCTTTTTTAGGATCAATTCCTACTGATAGTAAATCTATAGCTGTCTCACGCACATTTTTTCTTACTTTATCAGGATTATTAAAATTATCAGTAAGTGCTTGAACATCAGCTATTTCAAAAAAGCAATCATATTCATCTTGTAGTTTAACCCAGTTAGTTAAAGCACCAAAATAATGTCCAAAATGTAAATTACCTGTAGGGCGTAAACCTGTCAAAATCACTTTTCTATCCATAATTTTCCTCCATTTATCCATATGATTATAACATTTTATTGTATTGTATACAAGTAAATTGCCATAATTACTTCTTTATGAGAAAGAATATTTTTTCTTTTAATTTTTGATATAGAATTATTATTAAGTAATTCTATTATTTCTTTTATTTTACTCTTTCGATCAAAGAATTTTTTCTTTTCATCTAAATTATTCAATTTTTTTAATACTAATTTATTAAATTTTTTTACTCTATATACTTTTGATTCATCAATATTAAATAATTTACCACATTCTTCAATAATATTATAAAAATAATTATCACATTCATCATTCTTAAATGCTTTAAAAAATGATTTATCATTAATACTATCAAAAATATTTAAAATATTATTATAAAATTTAGTATAGTATTTATTATAAAATTTTTCTAAATTTCTTCTTTTAAAAGTAAAATAAACACCATCTAATTTTTTAAATTTTTTCATAGTATCATTATAACCTAATCTAATATTTCTTTTAGCATTTTCTTCATTAAAATCAAGAAAATCACCTGTATCATTAATAGGACTAATATAAGTTATATTTAAATTTTTATTTTCAACTTTTCTTTTAATACCTACTGCTTTTAAATCAACAGCAATAATTTCATCTGCACCCATTTTAGCTGCTAAATTAATAGGTAAATTATCATAATAACCACCATCAATAAAATGATTATCATCTACTTTTTTTCGTTTAAAAAATGGAAAACAAGTTGCAGAAGCTATTACATAATCTTTTAAATAACCTTTTTTAATATCTTTCTTTTTTAATTCTAAATGTTTCATTTTACTTAAATTAAATGTTACAATCCCAAAATTAATTTTAGATTTAAAAAATTTCTTTTCATTAATAGCACTTTCCATGATATTTTCGAGTCCTTGAACTTCTGTACCACCATGTATTCCACTCTTAGCATAAAATTTAATCATTTCTTTTTTACTTTTAAAATTATCTCTATCAAGAATCTTACTTTGATCAATTTTACACCATACTTTTGTAGCATAGTGATAATTACCTTGAACCATCATAACACCATTTAATGCACCAACTGAAGTTCCAGTAACAATATCAAATTTTATTCTATTCTTTCTTAGTGCCTTCCAAACACCAATTTCATATGAACCTTTAGCTCCACCACCAGATAAAACTATTGCACGCATAATATCACTCCCACGCAAAAAGAGGAAATCTATTTATCCTCCGTATATTTTGAATTAAATAAATCCTTTTCTTCAGGAATTACTTCTTTATTTATATTCATTGCAGGTAAATCTGTAATACTTGATAATCCAAAATAATCAAGAAAACTATCAGTTGTTCCATATAAATTTGGTCTTCCTGGTAAATCTGATTTATCTTTTACCATAATTAAATCTTTCATAAGAAGTCTTCGTATAATATGACTGCTTGCTACACCTCTTGTTTGATCAATTTCACTTCTTGTAATTGGTTGATTATAGGCAATAATTGCAAGTACTTCTAAAGCTGTTTGACTAAGACCTTCATCTTTTTCCATATCACATAATTTCTTATAATAATCTTTATGTTCTTTTTTAGTAGTAAGTTTAAACTTATTACCTAATATTTCAAGTTTAATTCCTCTATTTTCATTAGCATATTCTGTTACTAATTCTTTTAATAAATTTTTAGTATCAGCTTCATTTGTATTTAATAATTCTTCTATCTTTTTTAAAGATAATCCTTCATCACCAACTACAAATAATAATCCTTCAAGCACAGCTTTTAAATTCATTTTAACTACGCTCCTTATCTAATAATATAATGTTATTAAAATTTTTATCTTGAACAATTTCTAATTCTTGTTTTTTAGCTAAATCAAGAATTGATAAAAAAGTTACAACAATATAATCTTTTTCTAGTTTATCAAATAATTCAAAAAATTCAACTCTTTTTTTCTTTTTTAGAATACCCTTTATTTCGACATTTCTTTTATCTACAGAGTATTCACGTCCAGTAATCTTTGTATTAAGTGGTTTATCAAGTTCTTGCTTATTTAAAAAATTATTAAATGCTTTTACTAATTCTTCTAAATCTAAAACTTTCTCATCATATTTAACATCACTTTGATATTCACTAAGTTCACTTGGATTTCTAGTATATATTTCACTTCTAGCATCTTCCATCTCTTTAAATATACTAGTCATATTTTTATATTGTTCATATTCAATCAATCTATTAATTAAGTTTTCTCTTTTATCTTCTTCATATTCATCTTCTGGTAATTCTTTTTTAGGAAGTAAACTACTAGATTTAATTTCAATTAATTCAGCTGCCATAGTTAAATATTCGCTAGCAATATTTAAATTCATTTTTTCCATTGCATTAATATAATCTAAATATTGTTTAGTTATTTCATCTATCTTTATATCCCATATATTAATATTTGATTGTTTAATTAAATGTAAGAGTAAATCTAAAGGTCCTTCAAAGGCATCAATTGTAACTTTATATTCCACATTAATCACATCCTAGAATATTATACCATTTTTTATTTGTTTTATATAGTATTTTTGTTATAATTATTGTGGTGATTATATGAAAAACTTTACAACTAATGATCAAGGATTTATTTGTGAACATTGTAATATGGAAGTAGAAAAATTAAATTATACATCTAGAGATCATTGTCCTTTTTGTTTATATTCTAAGCATGTAGATATTATGCCAGGTGATAGACAAAATGACTGTAAAGGCCTATTAAAGCCTATTAGCATTGAAAAATTTAAAGATACATATAAAATTATATACACTTGTGAAAAGTGCAAAAAAAACCATAAAAACATTATGGCTAAAGACGACAATATGGATTTAATAATTGAATTATCTAGTTACCAGACTTAAAAAGAATTGGCATCAAAAATACTGCAGCAAATAATATAATTAAAATTATAACTACAAATTTAAGTGCAGATTTATTATTTACCATTTCAACAAGTGGATTTTCACCTAATTCAATCTTTTTCTTTGGTTCTGATTTAATTGGATCTTCAAAAACACTACGTACTTGTTTTGGATCAATAGGCTTTTGTTCTACTGGATTTGTTTGTACAGCACTAACTGATTGTTCATTATTAATAGGCTGTATATTTTGAATCACAGGAGTAGTATTAACAAATTGTTCATTATTTACTTGATTATTAATATTAACAGTTTGATTATTATTTACTTGATTATTAACATTAATAGGTTGTGTATTTTGAGTCACAGGTGAAGTATTAGCTGTACTATCATCTATTTCAAAAAATTCTATTTCATCATTGTTCATATATACCCTCCTTATTATATACTATATTATATCAAAAAATTAATATTTTTCAAATATTTTTTACAACATCATTTTTAGATATGATTTTAATTGTTAAATCATTATATATTAAATTACTATTCTCTAGTAACTGATAATACTTATTATTAGTTATTTTTTTATTTAATTTTAAATAAAATTTATTATGATACTTATAAATAGTACCATAATTAGTAATAGTATCTATTTCATATAAAAAATTTGTTTTCTTTATTTTAATATTCATTTCAATATTACTATCTAAATAATCAAATTCTTCTCTTTTTATTTCTATAACATGCCCATAATATTCATCACCATATATACTAATATCACAATATCCACTAATAGAAATGTTATAATTGTTTTTTAATTTAGAAAATAATGTATAAAAATATTTTTCAACATCTTGATTACTATCAAATAATTTATTAGGTAAATATATTATTAATAAATTATTTTCTTTTTTTATATGCATATAATCACCTAATATACTTTATGAAATAAATATTTAAAGTAAACAAAAAAGAATGTTTATAGCATTCTTTCAATTTTTTCATGTACTTCTAATTTACCATCTTTTGTAACGTTTGAAAACATAACAAAATCATCACCAACTACTAAATCAATATGTTCTAAAATATTACTTCTTTGTTTTTGTTGTAATGTAATACCTATTTTATCTGTTTTA